>Ga0209598_10000610_pt1 | contig 29026 bp, 27 predicted proteins | sample M_140807_EF_Meta_FD_187317 | JGI IMG/M metagenome (GOLD analysis project Ga0209598, IMG submission 187317) | Freshwater microbial communities from Lake Montjoie, Canada to study carbon cycling - M_140807_EF_MetaG (SPAdes) (version 2) | ecosystem: Environmental > Aquatic > Freshwater > Lake...
CTGAGTTGCTTGCTTATAAAATACCCACTATAGACAATGACCCTAATATTTGTGTATCTGGGTTCCATAGAGAATTTATTAAATTATGTAAACCTGAACATATAGGTATTATTAACGAATGGTTGAAACAAAAAGAAATTGAATTTCGTTTTTAACTAAATACTCACATGATAACTCTTACAGACAAAGCAAAAGATAAAATAAAACAAAATTTGTCAAGACGTGGCAAAGGTGCAGGAATTCGCATAGGCGTAAAAACTACAGGATGTAGTGGGTTGGCTTATGTATTAGAATATGTAGACACATATATACCTGAAATAGGTGTTACTAATTTTGCAGATAAAGATTTTGTAGTATTAGTGGATAACAAAAGTTTAGTTTATATAAATGGGTTAGTTATGGATTGGGTTAGAAATGGACTCAATGAAGGTTTTGAATTTAACAATCCAAACGAGCGTGACAAATGCGGGTGCGGAGAAAGTTTTAGAATTTAAATATGTACTTAGCAACAGTCACGTGCTACAGAGATTTCCCTCAATTGTTATTGCAAGCAGAAAGTATACAAAAATTTCTAGAGCCTTGCAAACACGTAATAATAGTAAATCAAGACAATCCTGACATTGATTTTTATCATCGTTGGTTGGATCCATATTATACCAAACATGAATTAGTAATAATACCCAAAATAAAATATAACTATCCAGTTAAGGGTCTGCATCAGAATTTAAATTTAATTGGCACTGGCATTGAATGGAGAATTCAACAATTACAAAAATTATTATTAGCATATGAATATGAAGAAGATTATTTACTCTTAGATAGTAAAAATTTTTTTATTAAGTCTACTAATTTAGACAGTTGGGAGAATATTTTTGGATGCGGAAAACTAACTTCACATTTAGAATCAGTTAAATCTAAGTCAATTTTTAGTTTGACTACTGAAATATATAGTGATTTGTTAAATGTTTCACCTAACTATGTACTTGCACCTGCAACTCCATTTAAAATAAACAAAGAGTTCCTGACTAGTAGGTGCAAGAAACAAGAATTAGGTTATTTTTTATACGCACCTGAATTTAATGGAAGAGTAACATCAGAATTTATTTTTTATTCAGTATTGCTTAATGATAAAATACAAGAGCATAGAGATTGGCTCACCCATATGGATGGCACACTTTGGGAATCAGATTTAGAAGATTTGTCAAATAAATTATATCAAGTACAAAATAGTGAAAATATAACTATTTCGGGATTTCACAGAAATTTATTAGGAAGAGTAGATGTTAATCAACTTACTATGATTAACTCTTGGTTAAAATTTGCTATTGGACTAAACAATAGTATTACTGCTATCCCAATGGATCCTCAAATGTCTGGACATGATGTTAAATGATTACCAAATAATTTGACATTTGTATTATAATCAACTATAATTGACTATAATGTACAATCCTAACAAATATAATTATCAACCCATGCAAAGGGTAGAAGTTGACGGTAAACGTAGATATCTTACCCCAGATGGAGAAAAGCTCCCAAGCGTCACTACAATACTAGACGCAACTAAATCAGAAGAATCTAAACAAGCACTTAATAATTGGCGCAAACGAGTAGGTGTTCAAAAAGCACAAGAGATTACAACTGAAGCCGCAGGTCGTGGTACACGTATGCACAAGTGGCTTGAAAACTATGTAAAGACTGGTGAAACAGGTGATCCTGGCAGTAATCCATATAGTATTCAAAGTCACACTATGGCTCACAGCATCATTACTCAAGGTATGATTAATTGTACTGAGTTTTGGGGTACTGAAGTTCCGTTATATTTTCCTAAAATATATGCGGGTACTACTGATTTGTGCGGTGTTCATGGTGGTGCAGAAGCTATCATGGATCACAAACAAACAAACAAGCCCAAAAAACGTGAGTGGATTGAAGATTATTTTGTGCAATTAGCCGCATATGCAAATGCACACAACGAGGTTCATGGTACAAAGATACGCAAGGGCGTTATTTTCATGTGCGACCCTACATCACTCTACCAAGAATTCATTATTGAAGGTAATGAATTTGACAAGTATACAGATATTTGGTTTAAACGAGTAGAACAATACTACATGCAATTTGTATAAAGTTTACAAAGGGTTTATGATAAATAAGTGTAACGGAAGAAATTACACTTATGGCCATAATCCAAATCAGCAAAATTCAAACAAGGTCTGGAAATCTTGTTGACCTACCTCAGTTAGATAATGGTGAGTTCGGTTTTGCATCCGATGAAAATAGATTATTCATTGGACGCACGGGAAACACTATTTCCAGTGAAAACATTGAGGTACTAACTAGTTACAGTAATATCAGTTTCAGTCAAATTGATGGTAGTGATTACGGTAACTTTAATATTACTACACCATTAAATGGACAAATACTTACATTTGTTTCTAGTACAAATACATGGGAAAATTATACCGGATCAAGCACTCAGCTTAATGGAGAAAAACTTCAGTTAGGAAACGTTGCTAATATTAGCATGGGCGGTGGTGCTATTGGTTATGTACTAGAGACTGATGGATTGGGTAATTTAAGTTGGACGCCTAAGGGTACATTATACACTCCAATATTGGCATTGTCTAATGCTAATCCAATTGTTATGACGGTGGCTAATACTACTCCGTATACTACAGGACAACAAATAACAATATCAGGTGTGTTAGGAACAAATGCAAATACAATTGTAAATGGTCAAAATTTCTATATCACACTTTCTAATAATTTCCCAACTTCAGGTAATGTTAGTTTATACACCGATGTAAATAGAACAATTGGTGCTGACGGTGCTACACTAACTGCTACTGCAAATACCGGTACTGCTACCGCAGTTATTGCAGGTTCAGGCGGCGGTGGAACAGGTGCAGCCGCAGGTTCACAAAACTCAGTGCAATTTAATAATGGCGGTATTCTTGCAGGTAATTCTCAATTTACATACACACAGGCTAGTAGCACATTAGCGGTGACAGGTAACGTAAATACAGGAAATGTCACAGCAACTAGCAGTATCACAGCACCTGTATTAATTTCTAATATTGCAACAGGTACTAGTCCATTAACTGTTACAAGTACTACCCGTGTTGGAAACTTAAATGTTTCTTATTCAAACGTTACTGATTTTACAAACATTACTACATCAACAACAGGTAATTATTATCCAGTACTAACAAACGCATTAACAGGAAACGTTGCACAATTTGCAAACTCAGGAATAGTGTATAACGTTGCAACTGCTGGATTAACAGCTACATTATTTACAGGAACGTTAACAACAAATGCACAACCCAACATTACTAGTGTTGGTACACTGACAAGTTTAGCAGTTACGGGTAATTTATCTTCTGGTAATTTAGCAGTTACTGGTAATACAACCAGCGCAAACTTCATTGGTATATTAGCAAATGGTACTAGTAACATAAGTATTCCTGCAAGTGCAGGTAATATCAATATGGGTGTTGCTGGCAACGCAGGTATATTAGTTGTTACTGGAACAGGAGTAAATGTTTCAGGCACATTGAACGCAACAGGAAACATAACAGGTACTGTATTTGGGCCGTTGGCCAATGGCAATAGTAATGTTCGTATTGCTACAGCAAACGGTAATGTAACCGTTTCAGCAGTTGGTAGTACAGTATTAACAATAACTGGTACAGGTGTGAACGTAGCAGGTACATTGAATACGGGTAGTGGAAATGCTAACGTAGGTAATATTGGTGTAACTAACAGAGTTATTGCTAACGTACTTGAATCTACAGTAGCAACCGGTTCAGCACCATTAACTGTTGCTAGCACAACACAAGTAGCTAATTTATATGCAACACGTGCTAATGTAAGTGATTTAAGTACAATAACTGCAATATCTACTGGAACATATTATCTACCTTTAATTTCAGGTACTGCAAGTGCTAACTATGCACTTAGTTCTAATGCTACTTTTGTAGCGAACGTAGCCAATGGCTCAATAACCGCAACAACATTTATCGGTAATGTAGTTGGAAATATATCAGGTAACATTCAAGTTAATGGCGCTAATACTCAAATCTTGTTCAATGATAATGGAAATGCCAATGCAACTTCAGGCTTCACGTTTAATAAAACAACTAACGCAGTATCAATATCAGGTAATCTTACGTCGGCTAATGCTAGCCTAGGCAATTTAGTAAGTGCTAATTATTTCTCAGGTACATTGACAACTGCGGCTCAGCCTAATATTACAAGTGTTGGTACACTAACTGGATTGGGAGTTAACGGTACACTAACCGCAGTTAACATTACTGCAAATTCAGGTTTAATTACGGGTACACTAGCGACCGCGGCACAACCAAATATCACTTCAGTTGGCACACTAACAAGTTTAACTACTACAACAATTACCTCAGGTGCAAACACTACAGCAGGTACTATCACTGGTAATTGGTCACTAAGCGCCGGCTCTAGATTAAATTCTACATATGCTGACTTGGCAGAATATTATGAAGCAGATACTATCTATGAACCTGGAACAGTTTTAGAATTCGGTGGCGAAAAAGAAGTTACTTTAGCAACAGATGAAACAACACGTGTTGCAGGAGTAGTATCAACTGATCCTTCATATGCAATGAATACTAAATGTCCAGGTATTGCAGTAGCTATGGCACTACAAGGTCGTGTACCATGTAAAGTGCGTGGTATAATTCGCAAAGGGGACATGATGGTTAGTGGTGGTAATGGTTATGCCAGACCAACAACTAATCCAAAATTTGGTACAATCATTGGTAAGGCACTAGAAAATTTTGATGGTGCAGATGGTATCATAGAAATAGCAGTCGGTAGACTTTAAAATAATAGGAAAAATAAAATGGCATCATATGTATATACAGGTAATTTAACCTCACAACAATCAGCTAATATTGCTACGGACAAGATTAGAATATCAACTACTGGTACTGGTATTCACGCTGTAACCGGTTATCCCAGAGTAGCCGGTACCGGTTCAGCAACGGCAGCAACTAACAGTGCAACAGTCACTGGTGTTGGTACAGCGTTTGATACTCAACTTGAAGTTGGTGCTTGGATAGGTAATACAACCGGAACAACAGTTGGAATAGTGTCAAGTATTGCAAACGCTACTAGCTTAACATTAACTGCTAATGCAGGAGTAGCACTGTCAAATGTTGCATACACTTTCAATAATGCAGGTGTTCCTTATGCAATTGCTACACAACAGTCACAAATTTTCCCAGCACAGGGTCAGTATAATACTGTTTATTGCGGTCAAGGCAATGTATTAGCATTTATTACAACAGGTGGCGGTGCAGGAACTGAATTCAGTATCACTGAATTAGGTATGCCTCACGCAAACACTGGTACAGAATAAGTACAATTGGCGATTTTTACGTAATATAGATAAATACTTTATACATTCTCATAGGGAGAATTTATGCAGTACCCCACTGCGTAGTGACTAGAACTCACTAATATTACAAAGGAAAATCAAATGGGACGTCCTCTAAAAATCGCAAAGGCTCAAGCAGTCTTAACAATCACTGATACAGCTACAACAGGTAGTATTGTTACAGTATCAGGTGGAAATTTAACAACTTCACCTACAGTAGGTGTAGCATCTGGTATGTCATTTGTAGTAGCATCAAACATCAGTGGTTTGGTTGCTGGTACAATATACTATGTTGATACTATTTTATCAAACACTACATTCAGTGTTTCAACTACACAATTAAGTGTTCAACCACGTGTAATGGCTACATTAGCTAATTCAACAGGTGGTACAGTTAAAGCATCATTCAATGTTGTTGATGCATATTTCAACAATCCAAACGGTGGTCCTGGTTTCCCAACAACAAATGCTAACACATATAGCGTAGTTGGTGGTAACACTGCTATTGTTGGTAAGCAAGTACTAGCACAAGTTGCTATTGGTATCAATGGAACAGGTACACTTTACGGTGATACAGCTAACTTGAACGTATATGGATCTGGAACAGACTTTGCTAATACTTTATCTGTTGGTTCTGCTATTCAAGTTGCTTCTGCAAATATTAACGGCGGTACTGATTATACAACAGTTGGTTTTGTTGGAACTAACACTGGATACATAACAGTTGCAGTTGCTAACACAACTGCTACGGGTAACGTAATCGGTACATCAGGTAATGCACAGACATTGTTTGTTGGAGCACCAGTTATATTCAGTGCAAATACAGGTGGTTTGGTTGCAAATTATCAGTACTTTGTTAAAACTATTGCCAATGCAGCCGCATTTACAGTATCCGATGAACAATACGGTCCTCCAAAAGGACTTACAACTGGAAGTACAACTGCAAATGCTAGAATCGATGTAACTGTATTGGCTGCAACTCCTACAGCAAACTTTACAAATGCATCATTTGTTTTTGCAAATGACGAAGCTGGATACATTGTTCGTCAAAAAGGTAAACAAAAATATCTAGTGACTGGCGCAACAAGTGGTTTAACAGCACAGTGCTATACAGCTAACCTTGCTAATACAGCATTGACACCAAACACAATGCGTGTTCTAGCTACATATGCTAATAGCTCTACACAAACAGTTCAAAGTCTTTCTGACCACAATACTTGGTTGTTTACAGCGGATTCTGGTCCAGTTGCAACAGGCAACATTGTATCTCCAGGACAACCAACTGGTAATCTAGGATATATCAATGCGGCGCCAGCTTATGCTACATTCAATAGTGCGGAAACTGCTAACACAGCTAACGCTCAGCCTTATCCGATTGTAACGATTGCGAGTGCATAAAATGGCTACGAGTAGAGCATTGCAAGTTCAACCTGAAACAGAAATAGCTGTTTTACAAGTTCAAGTTAAGAACATCGAAGAAAAAGTCGGTGAGATTAAGGATAATGTAAAACAGATACATGATGCTTTGGATAAAAACGCCGAAGAAACCAGAGCAATGCTCAAGTCAATGCGTGACGAAGGTAATGCCGCACATGATAAGTTATCCAGCAAAGTTTCTGCATTAGAGAAATGGCGATGGATGATGATGGGAGCAGGTGTTATTGTAGGTTCAATTGGCTTTGAAACATTTGCAAAATTGCTAAAATAAAAAAAGACTGCTTAGGCAGTCTTTTTTGTTAGTGTGTTTAGTTTTTCTTGTACTATATCAAAGTTGACAGTGCTAAACAATCCTGGATGTAATGGTTTAGGATACTGACTTCCACCTACCCAAGCATAACCACAATGTTCTTCATTTAATATGGGGACAAATTCATTTTCTACTTCACAAAAAAAGGTATGATAGGTAAAGGTATTATTAATGAATTTTTGTATTGGCACTAACTTCCCATTTGGTGGAAAATATCCTACTTCTTCTTCACACTCTCTTATCATACCCTCTAGTAGAGTTTCGTTTTCTTCAATTTTTCCACCAGGAATGCCCCAGTTGCCAGGATTTTTGGCATCAGTTCTAAGCATGTAAAGATAACGATTGGTTTTTCTACTGTAAAAGAAAACACCCGCAGAAGTATTACTCATATAATAATTTATCAAAAATTAAATTACTATAGAATAATCTCCCTGGTCATACCAACCTTCATATGATTTCATCCAAGTATCTTCAACAAATCTATATTGGATAGATGTTGATAGATTGGTCACATATTGCACTTGAGTATTAGTTTGACTATCAAACGCTACAAACCATTCCATTGTAGTTGAATCAAACTCAATGATATCATTGGCATTTGCTACAAGGTTACCCCAAGCAACAGTGCTGTCACCTGGACTACCTATGTTTTCAACAATCAAATATCTAACACCATTAATAGGTCCGGGTAAACCTGAGTTTGGTCCTGTAAGCTGTGGGTTAATCACACTGTTTACTGGGTCTAGTGTATTTTGCGGCAATGTGTCTGGGTCGATGCTGTAAATTAAAAATCTATCATCACTTGGATTAGGAACTATTGTACCTACAATATCATGATCCATATATGGATTTTGCAACCAAATTTGACTGATACCGGGTCTTACTGTACCATATACGTTCAATACACTAGACCAGTATACATCAGTCTGTGGGCTAGGTGGTAAATCTAAATTTACATTGCTTGGATAAAATGCATTATCCGCAGGTAGTATTTGTAATTGATTACCTAATAATAATAATTTATACCCATATGGGGTAATTTTTTGTCTAGTGCCTAATAACAAATCGTCATCTTGTATGTCAGTCAATGCAGTACCTTTAAATATGCTTGCAATGATTTTTTCAATAACACCCATCTTTTTAAGTTTACTTGCAGTACTTATCCATACGGGCATATAGAATTTCCAAGTCATTACGTCAATTGGATTACCAGTACCTTGAGGGATAGTACGACTACTAAATGTCAAGCCATCTTGAAAAACTGCACTCAGTGAAGTCCAATCAATAAAGTTATCTGTACTCTGTATCTCTAGTGCAGGATTAAACAATGTACCTAACTGTTCAATCAGTTCTAATTTTTGATTATAGTTGGTAGTCCAAAAGTCTACATTGATTCTTAGTGTATATGGAACTGGCATTAATCGTTCAACAGTAAATGCTTGACCTTGTGTAGTCTCATATTGCTGTGTTTCTGGATTATATGCTCTTTGACGTACTTGTATGTTATCAACGTAAGTAGGGTCTTGTGTCCATTTTTGATTGTATTCTAGTCCACTAATATAATATGTAATTAGAGGTGCACTAGGTAAATTACTAGCAGAGTTATTTGCAATCACAGTAGAAGCCTGTCTACTACTATCACCGTACATAATAGGTACACGTACTAGTATTGGATGACCTGCAGGGTCCTTACCTTTAGTAACATACCAATTACTGAATATTTTTGCAAATTGAATTAAAAATCTGCGAATCTGATTGTCGTAAAAAAACTGTGCCATATATAATCTTTATGTTCCTGGTGGTATTGCGTCCGGTGACAATGTTAAAATACTTGATAACGGTTGTCTTTGTGGTACATACGTACCGTCTGTAAGTTTTGTTTCTGCATGATTATTAATAAAGCTAGACAATTGTGTTTTACTAGAATTACTAAAGCCAGTTTCAGTTCGTATGTTGGTAGAGATGCGAACCCATAGTTTACCATCCCAACGATATAATATCTGTGGCAAGTAATCAATGCGTAAGAAGTAATCTCCAACTTGAGGATTTTGTGGGAAACTTATTCCTGCCCCTGTAGGGAATCCATTTGGTGCTTGACCATCACCACTCATATATGCAGTTGTGTAACCAAATGTTCTTGGACTGCTACGAGCGATATATTGGAATCGTGGATCACAGTCAGCACGATAATCCATTGTGTTAGGACCATATGGTTCTGTACCTGTAAATCCGGGTGCTTCTGGGTTTTGGTCAGCGGTTGCATAAGTGTTGTCAGCAGTACCATATGGACCTTTAACTTCACCAATTGGGGTCAGTGCTAATATTTGATTACCACTTACAAAACCAGAGCCAGTTCCGCTTTCAGCCATTTCTGGTGCTAGTACTAATTTTTCTATACTTACTGCATTAAAGAAGTCTAACTTATCAAAGCCCATGTCAGCAGTCATATCCCAAATACTTTTAACAGTTGCTTTTGGAATTCTAATTACTGGTGCGGGAGCATACATGGGTGATTGCATTACTCCAACAGTTCCTGTATTAGGAACTACTCCAGCTATAGGAGGTGCGGGATTATTATATTGTTTAGAAGGTACGTTGTTACTTATGTACTCGCCGTATGTTGGAACAATGTATAGGTCATTTGTATTGTATCCCGACTTAGGAACTATTCGCTGTGCTTCTGCTAGTGCCGCATCATTAATTTTAATATTTTTATTGTATGTAGCAAGAATATCTTTAAGGTTGCTATTAGTATCTAATTCCCAATATGCAGGATCAGGTGGCATAGTACCTGCAGGTACGTCAGCTATTGCTTTGTAGTTTTTATCACCGAATGTAATTACATAGCCTTCTGGATAAGGTTTACTATTATCCCAAATACCTAAATAATTATCTTGCTGATTTGGTTCACTTAATATCTGACTAAATTCTTCACTATCAACTAATGGTTCACATTTAATACGCCACAAGTGCGGGAACCATGTTGGACTAAAACCTTCACTTGCATAATTAGCATCGGTAATTTGCATGAAGCGTTTTAATGCATATTGTATTTTTTCATCTAATGGGTTATAATCTATTAAATGCGGTAACTCAATCACATCCCCGACCATTAGTTTTCTTCCAACCAATTCAATCATATCATTGTAATGAACGGTGATGAAAATAATATCATTATTTAAAAATAATCCAAACTGACTTAAATCAAAATCTAAATTCTGTACATTATAATGCCCGCGCAAACGATATATATTTGGATCATATGAACGGTCACGGTTTTCTAAGAATAACAAATCTTGAATATTAGTTGGTGATAACACATCATATTCAGGTTGGGTATAATCAACCGATGGACCTTGATTAGTTGGACCTAAATACTTGTGTACATACAAGTCTGTTGAGCCAGCCGTAAACATTTCTGATATAGTTCTATCAAAAAAGTTATAGTCATTAGTTTTATTGGGGCGCCAAAGGCTAAGTCGTGGCATAATTAATTTACCTTATCACTTATTTATCGTAAATATGCGTGACACTATATATCCGAAAATTTGACAACAAATCGAAGGTGTGCTACAATGTGTCTACAGTTAACAATTTGGAGTAATATATGGCTCGCAAGCAATCAGATGACCATTTTATCAAAGCACTAGACCCACGGGACGCAGACACAAAGTATTTTGGGTCTGAACCATCGTTCCCCACGCAACCCGAAGGTTCTGAGCGAAATGTGGCTTTGGCAAATGGGTTCACTTGGTATCATCGTTTTTATGGCAAAAAAGAAGCTAAAGAACTATTGTGCCAATATTTGGAATTCAGCAATCGCACCAATGACGCAAAAAACCTGCGTAAACTAAATGATTCAGAATTCATGCTAACACTTTGTTGGTTGGCACGTATGAAATTGCGTGGTTTGGTATTGACCGATGCTGAAGAAGCAACATTAGAAAATGAAATTGCCCGATTAGTGCAAGCACTTGCTAAACCCGAAGTACGTGAAAGTACAACCGGTAAGGTCGCAAAAGTTGTAGTTGAAGTTGCACGTCCCAATATTCAAGAAATCATGCGTGAAAAGGCAAGAGAAGCCGCCGGTGAACTTGAAGGAGTGTTTGATGATTATTACAATACTGGAAAAACAAATTCTAAAGTTGTTGATGTACTTGTTGGCTTTAATGTTATGCCTCAACACATTCCATTGATTGTTGATATTTGGAAAAAGAAACAAGCAGAGTTTGAAGAATTAGTAGATACAAAGGATAGTGAACTAAAGGAGGCTTATCATAATTTAGGTAAGATTCAATTACGCAACATTCTTAAATTCATTGAACAAGTACTAAGTGACCTTAATAGCTATATTAGCATTAAGAAAGCTAACAAGGCTCCTCGCAAAAAGAAAGCAGTACCTGTAGAAAAAATTGTTGCTAAACTTAAATACTTGAAAGTGTTTAAAGATGCTACTACTAAGTTAGATTTGATTAGTGTGCATCCAACTAAGTTGCATGGTGCAAGCGAGGCTTGGGTTTACGATACTGCAAAACGTAAACTACATCACTATGTTGCCGATGAATACACAAAAACCTTTCAAATTAAAGGTAACACACTATTAGGATTTGATTCTACAAATAGTGAAATGAAAACATTACGTAAGCCCGGTGAGCAAATCAAAGAAGTAATGGGTAGTAAGCCCGCGGCACGTAAGTATTTTAAAGAAATTAAAGCAGTATCAGCAGTACCTAATGGTCGATTTAATGAGAACATGATTATTTTGAAAGCGTTTTAAAATGGACACTCACGACCGAATGACAGAACTAATGGTACTAATTGACAATTCAATTAAGTTAACTGACGATAGGAATGAAATGCTAATGCTAGCATGTGCAATGTTACAGCGTACAAAGGAAATCTTTGACGCTACATTAGGTAAAGAAGGTAGAAAAGAAATGTTTAAGGATTTAGTATGAAAGATAAAATTATTAATTGGGTTACAGTAAACCGTAAAAAAATTGCATATACTGTTGCAGGACTTAACATCCTAAGTGGATTAAGTCTATTGTCTACTGGGCAAAATGCTAATGGTTGGGCACAGATTTTTCTAGGAAGCATTATTGCACTTGATGCATCAACAATGCCATGAAACTTGACATAGACAAATACAACAGGATAGTTGTATTTGGTTCAAGTGACACATATGGGGCTCATCTAGTAGATTGCGATCCTGATACTCAGACTGAAATACGGCCCAGTGAGTATGCTTGGCCAAATATTTTAGGTGAAAAATTTATTAAGCCGGTAAAAAATCTTGCCACGCCCGGTGCATCTAATAGGGAAATATTATTATCAATTTTAACAAGTGACATTTGTGAAACGGACCTAGTATTAGTATGCTGGTCTTTTGTTAACAGGACCTATATTGTAGATGATACACAATCATTGATTAGGATTTATCCACATTTAAAGACTAGTGAAGCTGAACAGTTTTATAGATTGTACGATATCAATAATTTAGTATATAATACCTTTTTAGATATTTCACATGCAAATTTATTCATCTTAAATAACAAATGCAGTGTTTATAATTTTTACACAGACCCGTTACTAAACATGTATAACAACCCTGTGCAAATAAGCAACCCTTTACTTTATATGAATAAGGTCAATTTGACAATTGATAGGGCAACAGATAATAAACATCCGGGATTAAAATCACATGTAAACATTGCAAATTGGGTGTATAATATATTAGATGAGTAAAAAAATATTGATTTGCGGAGATAGTTTTTCGGCACCGTGTACCGATGATTTTGCTTGGACCAATTTGATTAAACAAGATTTTAAAGTAACCAATTTGTCTCAGCGGGGATGTAGCGAGTATAAAATATACAAACAATTATTGTCACAGGACATTCGCAAGTACGATTATATTATTGTTTCTCACACAAGTCCCTATAGATTACATACAACAGAAAATCCCATTCACATCAATAACCAATCACACACAGAATCTTGTTTCATTTACAATGACGTAAAAGAACATGCTAATACCAATGAAGAACTTGTTCCATTAGTTAATTTTTTTGAAAAGTATTTTGATTTAGAATATGCAGAGCATATTCATAATTTAATCCTAAAAGATATAGAAAAACTATGCCCTAACAATACATTACATTTATCACATTTAGAATGGAAAAATTTATATAGATTTTCAAATCATATAGATTTCAATAATGTTTTTCTAAACCATAGAGGTATAGCAAATCATTATGACAATGAAGGTAACAAAGTAGTTTTTAACACAATTAAAGAGAGATTATCATGACACAATCAATAGATTTAAACAAATATCAAAAATTCGTAGAGGCCGTTACTAGTCAACCTAGTAATGACTTAACTACTTTCATAGATACCTGTGATAGACTTGACGCTAACTATGAATTAGATTTAGCCGACAATCAAATGAAACATGGACCTGATGTTAACATTCCTTTGTTAATTACAGCGTGTTTTGGATTAGCCGCAGAAAGTGGCGAGTTTATTGAAGTGCCCAAGAAAATACTTTTTCAAGGAAAAGCACTTAATGACGAAGCCGTTTTTCATATGAAGCGAGAACTAGGTGATGTTATGTGGTATTGGATTAATGCATGTAGGGCATTGAACCTAGACCCCAATGAAGTAATTGCTGAGAATATTCGCAAGCTAGAGTCACGATATCCCGGTGGAAAGTTTGACGCATTTTACAGCGAGAACCGCAAAGACGGCGATTTGTAAAAGCAATATGTTCTTAGATAAATACAATATCTAGGAACATATATGTCAACATCACCAATAGCTAACCCACTATCAACTCCTTCTGGTTTAACACTAGATGAGTTAAAATCAGCATTATTTAACAATGTAGCCTATCGTTTGGGCCAGGGTATCATTGACCTAGAGTTAGATCCTCAGCATTATGAAGCCGCATATAACTACGCTATTAAAGTTTATCGTCAAAGGGCACAAGCGGCAACTGAAGAAGCATACACATTAATGACGGTAGAGAAAAATGTAGATACATATACACTACCACAACAATTTATTAATGTAAGAAATATTTTTCGCAGGACAATTGGATTAGAAACAGGTCCAGGAGCTACGTCTTTTGATCCTTTCTCTAGCGCAATTTTAAACACGTACTTATTAAATTATAATTATGCAGGTGGTATGGCAACATACGATTTTTATGCAGGTTATGTTAAACTGGCTGCACGTATGTTTGGTGGTTATGTAACTTATACTTTTAACCCTGTAACAAAAGTGTTACGAGTAGTGCGTGACTTCAAAGGTACCGGTGAACAGATATTGATTTGGGCTGACGTACAAAAGACCGAAGAAGTTTTATTACAAGATCCGGGAGCAGGTGTATGGATTGGGGACTTTATCTTGGCTAATCTTAAATTAATTATTGGTGAAGCACGTGAGAAGTTTGGGACTATTGCTGGCCCGGGCGGAGGTACTAGCTTAAATGGTACGGCTATGAAGGCTGAGGGTAAAGCCGCAATGGAGCAATTGCTTGATGAATTAAAACGCTATGTGGATTACAGTCAACCATTAACTTGGGTACAAGGTTAACCTAATCTCTTTACTTTTTCATACTCTTGTAATATAATCACATTATGTTACAGGAGTTTTTTTATGATTATTGGAATCACAGGTCTAATCGGTTCGGGCAAAGACACAATTGCTGACTATCTTACAACGTATCATGGTTTTAAACGAATTAGTTTTGCGGCAAGTCTTAAAGATGCAGTAGCACATGTCTTTGGTTGGGAACGTGAGTTGCTAGAAGGCACTACAAAAACAAGTAGAGAGTGGCGAGAGCAAGTAGATGTTTGGTGGAGTAATCGTTTAGGTATGGAAATTACTCCTAGATGGGTGTTACAATATTGGGGTACTGAAGTTTGCCGCAAAGGCTTCCATGAAGATATTTGGGTAGCTAGTTTAGAACATAAATTACTTTCAGCTAAAGATGATATTGTTATTACTGATTGTAGATTTCTCAACGAGGTCAATGCTATTAAAATGGCAGGCGGTACTACAATACGAGTTTTTAGGGGTGAAAACCCTGTATGGTACGAATCAGCAGTAGCATTCAACAAAGGTCCAAACGGCAATATGAATTGGGCTGTGAGTAGAAAAATGCTTGAAGACAATAATGTTCATGCAAGTGAATACTCAAGTGTTGGAATTGATTACGACTATTATGTAGACAATAACGGTACTATCGATGAGTTACACAATACTATTCAACGTATTATTAATAATCAATCTCAAGGTCACCACGCTTCCAGTTAACTTCTTTTTTCTTAATTACCTCTACGCAATTTAAACATATACTGCGTAGGTTGGTGTGTAACGTATTTTCTAATTTGCCATCAATGTGAAATACTGTTATTTGACTAGGGAATAAACTTTTAAAACCACATAAGTCACATGTGGTTTTTTTCTTGTAGCCATTATTAGCCCAAGTTGATTTTCTAGGCTTTAGACTATTCTTTTTCCTACCGCATTCATCACATATACTCCTATAGTGAGTTATGCCATTACGTTTGTAATTAACGGCACACACGTTTTTATTGCATGAGTTGCAGATAGGTCTAGTCATAAACTATTTATTGCTATAACCTTCGAAGGCACGGTAATACCGTCTTTTTTATTTTTTTTAATAAATAATAGTATGCATTCAGGTTGTAAACCTCATAATCTTACATAAAAGGAAAAAATAAAATGGCATTAACATCACCAGGCGTAGAAGTAACGATTATTGACCAAAGTCAATATCTTCCAGCCGCAACAAGTTCAGTTCCGCTAGTAATCATTGCAACAGCACAGAACAAATCTAATCCTTCTGGTACTGGCGTAGCGCCAGGTACTACATTAGCTAATGCAGGCAAATTATATTTAGCATCAAGTCAAAAAGATTTAGTGGATACTTATGGTACACCATTCTTCTATACGACTACAAATGGTACACCAATTCAAGGTTATGAATTAAACGAATATGGTTTATTAGCCGCATACAGCGCATTGGGCGCTTCAAATCGTTGCTATGTACTACGTGCTGATATCGATTTAGCAAGTTTAGTTGGTACAACAAGTCGTCCAAGTGGCGCACCTGATAACGGAACATACTGGTTAGATACCACATCTAGTACATGGGGTATATACGAGTTCAATGCTTCTACTGGTCAATTCGAATTATACACTCCTATTGTTATCAGTGATTCGGCTCAATTGTCAGGCCAAGTACCTTCAAATTCTATTGGTAATATCGGAGATTATGCAGTAAATGCAATACCTATTCCATTCAGTGCACCAAATGTATATGGTCAATATTTTTACAAAACCTCAGATAATGTTTGGGTAACAGTTGGTTCTACTGATTGGTGTAACGATTGGCCTGCAATTCAGGGCACAACATCAAATCCTACATTAACAGCGGGTAATACAATTACAATAAGTGTTAATGGTAACTTTTCATTTACCGTAGCAGTTCCTGCAGGTCCTAATAATACTGTAGCCGGTCTTGCAACTGCAATTAATAACTTAGGATATACATATGTTAGCGCAGAGGCTATTTCAGGTAAGCTAGTTATATATTCTTCACAGCCAGCACCCGCAAATACTAATAGACCTTATCTAAGAGTTGTTAGTGGTACAGGTACATTATTAGGTGATTTAGGATTAACAGCTGGTTATTATTATCAGCCGGTTCTAGCATTTGGTACAGCGGCACAAATGCCATTATGGAGTGCAAGTCAATCACAGCCAGCACCAACTGGTTCAGTATGGATTAAAGTTGGAAGTTCTGGTAACGGTTTAGTTCCAGTTGTATCAGAATATTCATCGTTAACACAGTCATGGACAGCATTATCAACTTCTTTGGCTACTGCTGATTGGACAGTTGATGTTACCTTAGATGCAACAGGTGGACAAGCAATCCCAGCAGGCTCTGTCTATGCACAATATGGCTTTGATGGTGGTTTCAATCAAGGACCTGTGTATTTATGGGAACGTTTAGCTACAGGTCCTACAGTAATCACAGGCACAACTACAGATTGGACATTATCTGGCCTTGTTGAAAGTCCAACTACAATGGGAATCAAAGTAAGTATACCAGGTTCGTCTTCACTTAGTAACTATTACAACATGACTATCCAAAATGGTATGACACCTACACAGTTTGTAACGTCATGGGCGGCGGCAGGTGCCCCTTATACTACATGTGCAGTTACAACTGACGGTGGAATTCAAATAACACACACTGCTGGCGGTGAGATTTTATTATTTGACCAAATTTTAACTGGTGTAAATCAAGGTATACCTAGCGGTGTATTATCACAGATTGGTATTGTAAAGGGTACAACAACTGGAGTAAAATATGGTGTTTCACGTGAACAAAGTTTCTCAATTACTCCAGATAGTACTAGTGGTACAGGCGATAATGCTGTTATTACTATAGCTCCAATATATGGTAAATATAACTTAATTGGCACCGGTGTATCTGTTGGTGGTACAGGTTATGCAGTTGGTGACACACTAACATTCTTAGGTACTCAATTGGGTGGAACAAGTCCTGCAAATGATTTAGTATGTGTTGTTACTGCTGTAACAGGTGGTGTTATTGATGCAGTTACATATGTGAGCGGAAATCCTTTACCGCAACAATATGCAACACAATTAAGCAATTGGGTTCCGTTAACATATACTGCTAACGAAGGTGCTCCAGTAGCATTACCAACAGATAAAACAAACTGGTTCTATTCAGTTGTTGACGAAGTTGATATCATGGTTAACTACAATGGAGCCTGGAAAGGTTATCGTAACTTAAATTACGATAGTTCAGGTTTCCCATCAGCTACCGGTAGTAACACCACTGATCCAAATGGTCCTATTGTTTCTCCATCTGAGCCAACTACACAAAGTGATGGTACAGATTTAGCATATGGTGATATTTGGATTGACACAAGCGATATAGAATTATATCCATTAATCAATCGTTGGCAATCAGTGAGCGGCTCAAATACATGGGTAAGACTAGATAATTCTGCATCAAATAGTTCTGCAGGTGTATTATTTGCTGATGCACGTTGGGGTACTTCAGGAAATATCAACCCAGTTGATGATCCTATCCCAACAATCACTAGCATGTTGACAAGTAACTATGTTGACTTAGACGCACCGGAAACAAGTCTATATCCAAATGGTGTATTATTGTTTAATACACGCCGTTCAGGATATGTTGTAAAACAATTTACAACAAATTATTTCACAAGTGCTAACTATCCTAGTGCAGGTACATATAACCCGGCTGCACCAACTAACATTAATAACTTACCAGAGTTCAGTTATACGTGGGTAACAGTAAGCGGTAATCAAACAGACGGTGCACCTTGGATGGGTAGATATGCTCAACGTAACATGGTTGTTCAATCATTAAGTAGTGTTGTTGATACGAATACAGATATTCGTGACGAAGACAATTTCTTTAACTTGATTGCATGTCCATATTATGAAGAACTACAACCTAACATGGTTGTTCTAAATGCAGACCGTGGTGATACAGGTTATATTCTTGGTGATACCCCAATGGGATTAAGAGCAAATGCAACAGCAATTCAAGCATGGGCTACTAACGCCGCAGGCGCTCCAAGAACTGATGAAGAAGGTTGTGTAACACGTAATACTTACTTGGGTCTATTCTATCCAAGTGGATTGACTACTGACTTACAAGGTAACTTGGTTGCAGTACCCCCAAGTCACATGATGTTGCGTACATTCTTAAGAAATGACAATATCAGTTATCCATGGTTAGCGGCTGCAGGTACACGCCGTGGTATTATTGATAACGCTACAAATATTGGTTACTTAGATAGAACAACAGGTGATTTCATCACTACTAAGACTAATATTGGCATACGTGATACATTGTATGTTAACTTTATTAATCCATTAGTGTTCTTCACTGGTGTTGGATTACTAAACTTTGGTAACAAAACAAGTTACAATTCATCAAGTGCATTAGATAGAACTAACGTTGCACGACTAATTGCTTATGTACGTAGACAATTAACATTGGCAGCAAGACCGTTCATATTTGAACCTAACGATGCATTGACACGTAATCAAATTGCAGGTGTCGTTCAAACATTGATGGTAGATTTAGTTGCTAAACGTGGTATCTATGACTATCTAGTTGTATGTGATGAAAGTAATAATACACCAGCCAGAATCGACAGAAATGAATTATGGATTGACGTTGCACTTGAACCAGTTAAGGCAGCAGAATTCATCTACATTCCAGTTAGAGTTCTAAACACAGGTGAGATAGCATCATTATAATAAACTAAGATGACCCCGAAAGGGGTTGTCTGTTTAGAATAAGATAAATAAGATTAACAGGAGATATATAAAATGGCAACAGCCTCACAATCATTGTACAACATGACAGTAGCATCTGATAACGCCGGCGGCAATCAGGGCTTATTAATGCCCAAACTACAATTCAGATTTAGAGTTAACTTTTTGAATTTTGGTACAGGCGGTGCAACATTAGAATTGACTAAACAAGTTATTGATTGTTCAAGACCACAAGTACAGTTTCAAGAAATTACATTACCAATTTACAACTCAACAATGTATTTGGCAGGTAAAGCACAATGGCAAACAATGTCTATCAACATTCGTGATGATGCATCTGGTTCCGTATCTAAGTTGGTTGGTCAACAATTACAGAAACAAATGGACTTTGTTGAGCAAGCATCTGCGGCAACTGGTCAAGATTATAAGTTTGAAACAAACATTGAAATCTTAGACGGTGGTAACGGAACAGCGGCACCAGTAGTTCTTGAAACTTGGGAATTATATGGTTGCTTTGTACAAACAGCTAACTATAACACATTAAACTATGGTACTAACGAAGTAGTTACAATTTCATTGACCTTACGTTTCGATAACGCAATTCAATCACCAATTGGATCAGGCGTTGGCGCAACTATTGGTAGAACAGTTGGATCAATTGCTACTGGTATTGGTAGTTCCATCTAATGAATAATTAGAGGAATTAATCCATGTCTGGATTTTTTCAAAATTTACTAAAAGACGCTGCCGGAACATTTTTCGGCAGCGATTACCTTCGTGATTATACTCACGCAAGTAAAACTTTTAGAACCAATGGATATCAGTACGCACCAAAGTTCAAATATCTATTTCATGTTTATTTTGACATAAACACTCAAGCATATAATCAAAACGTAAACACTAACACAAACTTTGGTTTGGCTGTAAAAACAGCTAAACTACCTAGTTTTACTTTTGATACTGCTCAATTAAATCAATATAATCGTAAAAGAATTATTCAAACTAAAATCAAATACGATCCTGTTAACATAACTTTTCATGATGATAATGGTACTGCTACAGGCACTCCTACTGCTGGTGGTGCAATAAGAAGTTTATGGAAAGCATATTATAATTATTATTACGCAGATGGCAACAATGCACAAGTAATCTTTGCTGGTGCAAGAGGTGGAAAAAATCCAAATGTAGGTGGACCAGCAGGTCAAGGCGGTACAGCCGCATCAGCTAATAGTGCAACATACAATAGTAGAAATCAATATCAACCTAGTATAACAGGTAATTCAACTTGGGGATATATAGGTGATACAAATGTACCAAGTGATTCAGGTGGACAAAAGATTCCTTTCTTTAAAAATATTACTGTGTTTGGTTTTAATCAACACAACTTTGTTGCCTACACTCTTATAAATCCTATTATCACTAGTTTTAGCCATGACACATATGACTATTCACAAGCTAGTGGCATAATGGAAAACCAAATGACATTAGAGTATGAGACAGTAGTATACAATGAAGGCTCATTGAGCGGTACTACTCCGAGTGATATTGTTACTGGATTTGGTTTAGATGCAAACTACGACAGAACATTAAGTCCTATTGCAAGACCAGGTAGTCAGCAAACAATTTTAGGTCAGGGTGGTTTAGTAGACGGAGCTAGCGGTGTGTTGAATAATTTAGCCAATGGTAATATTTTAGGTGCAGTACAAGCGGCTGGCACAACCTATAACACATTTAAAAATACAAACCTAAAACAACTTGCAAAAAGCGAACTTACAGCAGGTATTATAAATGCAGTACAACAAACACCAAATAGAAATCTAAATGTTTCTACTCCTATATTTGGTGCTACGCCTACCAATGCAGGTACATTTAATGCACCAATAAAAGCGCAAGCATCCCCACAACAATTATCAAGTACTCCATATGCAGGTAAATCAAATACTGGTCCAAACTAATAGATAAATAATGTATGGCTAAGATATTAGATACTCGCAACAATATGGATCAAACAGTTAGAATTTTTGATTCATTCTATTCCTTTAACCTGGTTGTACCGGGTAATCAATATGATATTGTACATAGTTATTTTACAAGTGTCTGTGCTACAAAAACTATTGCTAATAATTTCACCGCAGTAATGTTTAGAATAGCACAAGATACTGGTATTCCTGTACTTGACTTGTTGGATCAAATAAAAGGCAAGTCTAAAATGGAACTCAACCAAGTACTTGCTTATTATCTAAATAGTTTTAAAAGTAAAACTTCATTATATGGTATAGCAATTATACCCAAATCAAATCAACCGGTAGCACGTAACATCGTGTTATAATCATGGGTAATTGGGCACAAGGTATCTTCACCCCTAAAAACCCGCAAAAATATGTAGGGAAACATAAACCTAAATATAGGTCAGGATGGGAACTTACATTCATGACTTTTTGTGATACGCATAACAATGTTACTCATTGGGCTAGCGAAGCATTATCAATACCCTATCGTCATCCATTAGATGGTAAAGTACATAATTATATTCCTGATTTTTTTGTAGTCTACCAAAATAAATATGGCAAATCAATAGCTGAAGTTGTTGAAATAAAACCAAAAAAACAAAGCCTTATTGAAAGTCGTGGCGCAAGTGCAAAAGACAAAATGGTTGTTGCAATTAATCATGCTAAGTGGCAAGCAGCCATGGCATATTGCAAGGCACAGGGTTATACCTTTAGAGTAATCACTGAGGATGACCTTTTTCGAAACGGTTCACGAAAGTAAATAAATACTTTCATGAATAAAAAATTAGAAGAATTATTTGAATTACCTCAGCATGAGATTGATAATCTAGCTGTTCCTATTCCTGATAACGCAGACTTAGTTATCACAGAAACATTAGATAACATTGAAAAGATTGAGAATGCATTACCTCAGGTTCGTGGATTGGACATGGCTGACGGGGAAATGGATGAACTTGCTGGACTAGCAACAAGCAGTTACAAAGACTTAATGGATTTGGGTATGCAAGTTGATAGTAGATTTGCTAGTGAAATATTTAATAGTGCAAGTAGTATGTTGGGACATGCTATTACTGCTAAAACAGCTAAGATAAACAAGAAATTAAAAATGATTGAATTGCAGTTGAAAAAAGCACAACTAGACCAAAAGATAAGCAAAACAGAAGATATCCCAAACACTCCTTTAGGTGAGGGTAAAACGCTAGACCGTAATGAGTTACTCAAGATCCTCTCCACTAAAACAAATGAAAAATGATAAATAATTAATACAGGAATAAAAAATGAAAAGCCTAAAACAATACATAGTAGAAAGTGTTCATACATACAATTACACTATCAAAATTGCCGGCGAAATTGACAAGAACTTCTTAGATATGTTTAAATACAATCTAAACAAGTTTGATCCAGTCAAGATTAGCGACCCGGTACGTACTCCTATTCAAAAGAGTCCATATGGATTCCCGAATTTAGAGAATGAAGCTATATCAATCATTAAAGCTGAGTTTAGATACCCAGCCACAGAACCAATGATTCAGCAGATTGCACAGTTACTAGGTTACAATGTTAACATGGTACGTGTAGTTGGTACTGATTTTGATGATAGCATTGATAGTGAACAAGTAGGATATGAAAATGAAATGAGTCATAGTCCATTACTAAATCATGGTGAATTAGAAGAACAGCCTGGTGCTAAAGAAGCAAGTAAAGCATATGGTGATTCATATTTACAATCAATTAAAGACCAGGCTAAGGGTTCTAAAATTGATACTCCATACGCAGGCAAGAAAACTCCGGATGCGTTTGATCCATTCAAGCCATATCTAGATGATAAAAAATTGGGAGATAAAAGCCCAATGACACAAATTACAAGACCACCGAAGCCAAAAACTGGCGCAATGGTTTAATTATTAAGGAAAATAAAATGGATTTCAAAAGTTTATTAAAATCATTAGACCAGTTAAATGAGGCAGAAACAACACACACTAAAACTGGCTTAGTTCACAAGGGTGATTATGGTCGTCAGTTTGACACTGATGACGAAGGTAATCCTGTAGTTAAAAAAGAAAAAAGTACAGAGCCTAAAAAGCGTGGCGCACCTGTAAAAGCCGATAAGCCATTAACAGGTAAAAACGATCCTAAGAAACAAAAAGTAGGTGACATTTTTGGCCGTACTACTGGTGAAGTACCAAAAGGTAAAAAAGGTATGCAACACACTCCAATGAAAGATGCTGATAAAGAAGAAAAGAAAGCTGAAAAAGCTGAAAAGAAAGCATCACTAAAAGATTGGATTGAAACAGTTGATAGCAACATGATTGCAGAAGCAGGTCTAGCCGTGCAACCAATTGGTAAACCAGGTCAAAATTTTATGATTAAAGACCCAGCTAATCCATCAGCATCAGCAATTACAACTAGCAATCCAGCAGTTATAGATGCCGCTAAAAAGGGTGAATTATCAATGCAAAAACCAGGTGCAACACCAAGTAGCACTCAAGTTGGTGCAATGAAAGAAGACGAATTAGATGAAAAAATTGAAGGTGGTATTAAATTAAATCCTGAGAAAAAGGGTATGTTTGATGGTAAAACTAAATCAGAGTTAATGTCACAATATAACAAACTAAAAGCAAGTGGCCCACATAAATTGGGTAGTTCAGAAAGCACTAAAATGAAAGAATTAGCATTTGCTATTCGTGCTAAAAGTGGTTGGGGTAAAGTTAAAGAAGCTGAAGCACCACAAGGCGCACAGTCAAGCCCGATTAGTAATGGCGGACGCAGTGACACATTCTTAGAAGGTCGTACAAAAGCTGACGATAAAGCTGAAAAAGCAGGTAAGAAAGTTACTAAAGATTTAGAATACGATATGAAACATAAAGGTAAAGATGACAATAAGGCTGAAAAGGCTGGAAAGAAAGTTACCAAAGACATTGAGTATGATGAAAAGAAAAAGAAAAAAGCAGTTAAAGAAAACAGAGACCATCATTTAAAAGCAGCCTATCATGAAGGTAAAGCACATGGTTTAAGCAAGCAGCCATATAACTGCCGTCATGATGATATGGAAGAAGCAAGACAATACCACGAAGGTTACAAGTGTGGTCTTGATGAGTGCTATGGTCAAATGCCGATATTAGGTCGTACAAGAGTTGGTGAAATGGGACCAGGCTCAGAAGTTGATGATATGGCTAGTTTTGGTGCTCATACACCTGAATTAGATGAAATGGATAAAACTGCTTACATGAAACAACAGGCAATTAAGACACCAGGTGATACATTCAAAGCGTTTGGTCAGACAATGCATGATAAAGATGTATTAGATGAATTTGCGTTTGAATCATTAGATAATCAATTAAATTCACTATTAAGTGAAGGTTTAACTGTTAGTATCAGCAAAGGTCAACAAGGCGCTCCTGATTCAGTAAGTGTAAATGCACAAGACAGTGAAGCTGATATGTTATTAGACATTATTAAACAAGCTGGTTTAGGCGTGTTTGGTGGTGAAGATAAGGCAGTGGTAGATAGCCCAGTTGGTTCACGTGCTATCGGTGGCATTGAAGTAGTTGATGACCATGATGGCATGATGTCATTAATGAAAAGACTAAGTGGTCAAGAACAAAGTTCACATGACTATGAAAAAGAAGAAGGTCATGGCCATGACCATGCAGAACACGGCCATGAAACTTGCAATGAGTGCGGTATGTACGAATGTGAATGCCCAAGTGATAAAGAAATGGTCGATGAAGTAGAATCAGAAGACCAAATGACTTATAAAGTTGCTGAAGAAGGTCAGCCACAGAATCCACCAGACAACGGTTCTGCAAACTCAATAAATGATGAGCAAGGTAATGCAGCCGCTAATCAAGCATTAGCTACAGCAGATGCCGAACAAAATGCTGATACTAAGCAAGTAAATGTATCTGAGGAAGAGGAAGAATGTCCAACATGTCATCACAAAAAATGTGAATGTGACGAAGAAAAAGTAGAAGAATCATTTACATTCGAAAGTCTTTACAAGAAATTAACATGGTTGTCAGAAGAATCAACTAGTGAAAAAGATGATAAGGCAGAAAGAGCCGCTAAAAAAGTTGCTAAGGATATCGAATATGACGAAGGTCATAAAGGTAAAGACGATAACAAAGCAGAGAAGGCTGGCAAAGAAGTAAAGAAAGATATTGAATACGATGACAAGAAAGATAAGAAACTTGACGAGTGGGCAAATGATGCAGGTCCAGGCAAATCAGTATCAGATACTACATTTGAACAAGACATTGATTTTATGACTAAAATCATTAGTGGTGGTTTGAACAAGCCTAAGTCAACTGGTCAAACAACAATTCCTGTTATTGCTGGTCAAGGCAAGCGCACAGGTGTGAGCGAATCAAAAATGTTAAATGAATCAGTTAGTGATTGGAAAAAATTAGCTGGTATTTAATTATATCTAGCAATTATAAAATACCCGGGTTACCGGGTATTTTTTTGGATACTTGTTTCTTAAAAAACGATAAATACTTTATGATTAGGTTAGGTATATAACATGGCACAACAAAATATAGATTTTGGATCATTCCCCGATGATCCATCCGCTGATGCAATTAGAACAGCTTTTACAAAGGTACAAAATAACTTTAACCAGTTGTTTGGTGCTAATGCAAATTCAGCAGTACTTTCAATTAATAGAACACCCGGGGCCGGCGTTACTGTTAATTTCCCTACAGGTAATGTTGTAATATCAGCAAACATTGCATGTTTAAACCTATCTACTACATCACTAAGAATGGGTATTGGGTCTGACAATACACGAAGCAATGTAACAGTTACTAGTTCTAGTCAAACATTAAATCTTGATATTAATCCAAATTTAGTTCAATCAAATTATTTTGCCGCAGTAAGCAATGGATTATCAAGTTTCAACGGTATACTAACTGCAAATTCTAACAGCCAACCTAACATCACTTCAGTAGGCAATTTAACTGGTCTAAATGTAACCGGTAATGCATCTTTTACTGGTTCTAATGTAAGTATCAGCAATGTAGCGAACTTACATATTCCCGGCGGTAGCGCAGGCTATGTATTAGCAACTACTGGAGCTGGAAATCTATTTTGGTCTTCTATCTCTACTGGTAACGGAACGCCAGGTGCTCCTCTAACAAGTGTACAATTCAATGACACAGGTGGATTTGGTGGTAGCGCAAACTTTACATTTGATAGTGCAAACAATGTACTAACTCTTAATGGTAATATTGAAGCAAACAATATTATTGCAAATACTTTAGTTACACCTATCACTAGTAATAGTATTACAGTAAGAGGACAACTTTTCGTAGATTGGCTAGACGGTAACGGACAGCCATTCCCAGGGGCAGGTATCGTAGCTAGTACAGCTAACATTTATGACATAGGAACATCAGCTAACCGATTTGCTAATGCATATCTTAGCGGCAACATCACATCAGGTAATGCTGTTTTAGGTAATCTAGCAACTGCTAATTATTTCTCAGGCGACGGATCTTTATTAAGTAATTTAAGTTTAGGCAATGCAAGTGTTGGTACTGCTAATTTTGCAAATTACGCAGGCAATATAACAGTAAGTAGTCAACCCAATATAACAAGCCTAGGTAATTTAACAGGATTAATTGTTAACGGAACAGCAAACGTAACAGATTTTAATGCTTCAGGTAACATGGTAGTTGCTGGTAACTTAACAGTTCAAGGCAATGCAACGTACTATAACATAACTTCATTCAACGTTGAAGACCCTATCATATCAGTGGGTGGTGGTGTTAATGGTGCACCATTAACATCTAATGATGGTAAAGACCGAGGAATAGAATTAAAATATTATACAACGACTCCGGTATCGGCATTTATGGGATGGGATACAGGTAACAGTGAATTTGCATTTGGTAGTAATGTAACTATCAGCGCAGGTGAACTTGTAACATATAACAGTTTGGGAAATGCTCGTGGTTTAACTTGGTTAGGTAACATTAATGGTAATTTTGCTGATATCGGAAATGCTAATTTAGGTAACACAGCAAATGCTAATTACTTCATTGGCAATTTACATGGTACTGCTAATACAGCAAGCATTGCAAATACAGTATCAACTAATGCACAACCTAACATTACAAGTGTTGGTACGTTAACCTCACTAGCAGTTACTGGTAATACAACTAGTGGTAATTTTATTGGTGCATTAGCTAATGGTAATAGTAACATTAGCATTGCCGCAGACAGTAACATTAATCTTAATGCTGTAGGTGTTAGCATAGCCAATATCACTGGCACAGGTATTAACGTAGCAGGTACAGGTAATTTCACCGGCAACTTATCAGCAAGTGCATTGTATGGCCCATTATCTAATGGTAACAGTAATGTAAATATTGCTACAGCAAATGGTAATATAGTAATAACAGCAGTTGGCAACTCAGTATTAACTGTGTCAGGTACTGGTGCAAACATTACAGGTACAGCAAATGTTACCGGTACTGCAAACGTAGGTAACTTAAACACTTATATTGCAAACGCTTCATATCTAAAAGGTGATGGTAGTAATATTACTAACCTTAATATTACAGCAGGCACAAGTATTGTTAATGGTACAAGCAACGTAAGCATACCTGCATCAAATGGTAATGTAAACACCGTAGTCGCAGGAAACACTACATTAGTAGTTACTGGTACTGGTGTAAATGTAGCAGGTACACTGAATGCTACCGGAATAATTACAGGTAATGGTAGTGGATTAAGTTCAATTGCTGGTGCTAACGTAACCGGTAATGTGGGAAATGCACTGAATGCATATGCAGTAGCGGGTGGAAACGTTAGTGGTACAGTAGCAAATGCAACATATGCAGTAACAGCGGGTACAGCTTATTCAGTAAGCGCAGGTAATATATCAGGTACAGTAAACTTAGCTAACTATGCAACAACAGCCAACGCGGTAGCAGGTGCAAACGTTTCAGGTCAAGTAGGAAACTCATTAGTGTCTGGTACAGTTTATACTAATGCTCAACCTAACATTACTTCAGTTGGTACATTAACAAGTTTAGCTGTAACAGGTAATATAACAAATGGTAATGTTACTGGTGGTAATTTAGTAAGTGCTAATTATCTAACCGGCACATTAACAACTGCCGCGCAACCAAACATAACAAGTGTTGGTACATTAAGTTCACTAACCGTTACAGGTAATATCACTAGTGGTAATGCTAACTTGGGTAATTTAGCTAAAGCTAACTTCTTCCAAGGTGATGGTGGTTTATTAAGCAACTTAACTATATCAGCCGGTAGTTCAATTGTTAATGGTAATAGTAACGTAATTGTAACTGCAAACGGTAATGTTAATACATCAGTAGCAGGCAATGCAAATATATTAGTTATAACCGGTACAGGTGCTAACGTAAGTGGAACATTTAATGCCTCAGGTAACATCACTGGTGCTAATATTACAGGTAACCATTATGGTGCAGG
>Ga0209598_10000612_pt1 | contig 28978 bp, 28 predicted proteins | sample M_140807_EF_Meta_FD_187317 | JGI IMG/M metagenome (GOLD analysis project Ga0209598, IMG submission 187317) | Freshwater microbial communities from Lake Montjoie, Canada to study carbon cycling - M_140807_EF_MetaG (SPAdes) (version 2) | ecosystem: Environmental > Aquatic > Freshwater > Lake...
GTCGAGAGGGATTGCAGCGCGGGCCGGAAAATCGTCTTATGCGGCGGTGTCCGCGCAGCTCCATGTTCTCATTCTTGCCGGGGGAAGCGGCGAGCGTTTCTGGCCTTACAGCCGCCGCGCCCGTCCCAAGCAGTTGCTCAAACTGTTTTCCGACCGCACCATGCTGGAGGAAACCATCGCCCGGCTCGGCAGCGATGTGCCGCCGGAGCGCATTTTTGTCCTGACCAATCGCGAGCAGGAAGCCGCGGTGCGCGCGTCTTGTTCCGCTCTGCCTGCGGAAAACATCGTGGCCGAACCGGCCAAGCGCGATACCGCACCCGCCGTGGCGCTCGGCGTCGGCTTGATCCTGCGGCGCGATCCGCAGGCGGTCATGGCCGTTCTCCCCGCCGATCACCTGATCAAAGACACCGCCGCTTTCCGTCGCGATCTTCTCGCCGGAGCAAAAGCCGCGGCCGATTCCGGCGCGTTGCTCACCATCGGCATCAAACCTTCGTGGGCCTGCCCCGGATTCGGCTACATCGAACAGGGCAAACGCATTTCCGAGGATCCCGCCATCTACGAGGTGAAGCGCTTCCGCGAAAAACCGGACCCGGAGATGGCCGAGTCTTTCCTCAAACAGGGGAACTTCCGCTGGAACGCCGGCATGTTCATCTGGTCGGTCCCCGCGATCATGGGCGAGTTGACCAAACACGCGCCTGAGTTGGCCGCGTTTGTCGCGCGCATGCGGACAGCCGACGACCTCGCCCCGCTGCTCGAATCGGATTTCCCCAAGCTCCCGAAGATCTCCGTCGACTACGCGATCATGGAGAAAGCCGCGCGTGTTCTCGAGCTGGAGGCCTCGTTTGATTGGGATGATGTCGGCAGCTGGCTGGCCGTGGCGAAATATCTCGATTCTGCGGACGGTAACGCGTCGAACTGCCCGATCACTGCGCAGGATGCCGCGCACAACATTGTTTTTTCGAGCGGACGCAAGCACATCGCCCTCGCCGGCGTGCAGGACCTCATTGTCATCGACACGGGCGATGCATTGCTCGTTTGCCACCGCAGCGAGGCCGAGAATATCAAGAAGCTCGTGCCTCGCGTTCCCGAGGAACTGCAGTGAAGTTGAGGAAAGTTGAGAGTTGAGGGTTGAGGGATGAGAGAAAAACACTTCACCGGGCCGGCAATTTCCCCTGCGTTTTTTCCTGCAGTTGCTTTCTCCTTTTCCCCCGCTCAACGCTCAACCCTCAACCCTCAACCTTTCCCATGAGCCGCATCATGGCCGTCGATCTCGGCGCGGCGCGCACCGGCATCGCCGTGAGCGATGAACTCGGCATGCTCGCCCAGCCTTGGAAGACCTTGCCCGGAGGCAACGCTTCTCTCGAGTCAGTCTTGATCGCTGTCGGCGAACTCAAGCCTTCCCGCGTGCTGGTCGGGCTGCCGCGCAATATGGACGGCAGCTACGGCCCTGCTGCGGAGATTTCCCGCACCTTTGCGGAGAACCTGCGGGCGCGCGTGGACTGTCCGGTCGATTTGTGGGACGAGCGGCTCACCACGGTTGCCGCGCAGCGCGCCCTGCGCGAAAGCGGACGCAAGGCGCGCGACCAGCGCGGCGTGGTCGATCAGGTCGCCGCGCAGATTTTGCTGCAGAGTTGGCTCGACCGCTTTCCATGCGACTTAAGCTGACCCTGGCCTACGACGGCACCGGCTTCCGTGGATGGCAAAGCCAGACCGGCGGCGGCGCGGTGCAGGATATTTTGCAGCAGGCGATGACGCGCCTCGCCGGTGGGAAAAAAGTGACCGTGCAGGGCTCAGGCCGCACCGATGCCGGGGTGCACGCCTTGGGCCAGGTCGCGCACGCCGATGTGCCGGACGAGCGGGGCGCGCGTTTCTGGCTGCCTACCCTGAACGCCGTTCTTCCCCCGCAAATCCGCCTTTTGTCCTGCGCGGCCGCACCGGAAACATTTCACGCGCGTTACTCAGCCACCGGCAAAACCTATGACTACCTGCTGTGGACAGCGCCAATTCTCCCGCCCCATCGGGCCGGCCGTTGCTGGCATGTGCGCGGTGTGGATGTCTCCGCATTGCGCCGCGCGGCCAAAATCTTGGCCGGACGCCATGATTTCAGCGGTTTTTCCGCCAATCGCGGAAAGCCGGTCGCCGATGCGCGCCGGCATTTGCGCCGGGTCGGCGTCAGCGTGGACGGCCCGCTCGTGCGCCTGCGTTTCGAGGGCGACGGGTTCCTCTACAAAATGGCGCGCATGCTCGTCGCCGCCATGGTGCGGGTTTCGCAGGGGAAGGCGTCGCCCGCGGATCTCCGCGCGCGTTTGACCCACCGCAGCGGTGCGATGCCGCGCGATGTCGCCCCGGCCGATGGTCTCTACCTCGTGCGCGTCCGTTACGCGAAGCTTCAGCAATCGGGTTGAATTCGCCCCGCCGCGCGCCTTACTTTCCTGCCGTGCCTGCTGCAAGCACCCTTTCCACGCGGATTCTCTTGCTTGTCGCAGTGTGCGTCGCGTCGCTGCTTTCCCCGGGGCGGGCCCAAGTTTCCTCCGAGGAGCAACGCAAACGCGAACTCTTCCTGCGCGCGCGCGAAGCGATCGTCCCCGTTCCTGCCTCCGCGCCGGCACCCGCACCCGCGAAACCCAAACCGCGTCCGCGTCCCGTCGCGACCCCGCCGCCCGCGCCGCCGAGCGAACCCGAGCCACCGCCGCGCCCCAAGGCAACGCCGCGACCCGCCCCGCAGGAGCGCGAGGAAAGAACGGTCGAGAAACTCCCGCCGCCCCGGGAAGCGGAGCCAACACCGCGCCCGGCGCCCGCGGCCAGCGAGGAGGAACCGATCGAAAAACTCCCCCCGCCGCGCGAGGCGCAACCGGCCCCCGAACCCGCGCGGGAAAAGAAAGAGGTTTTGCCCGTGCCGCCCGAGCATGACGAAGCGACGCCGACGCCCGCGCCGGTCCCTGCTGTCACCCCGCAGGAAATTCCCGCCGCCCCCATCACCATTGAAAAATCCGGACTCGAGGAAGACCAGGGACTGATGCCCACCCCGAAGCCGGAGCGCCGCGGACTTTTCGGGCTCGGCGGCGGACCGCGCTACCGCTACCTCACGCGCACGGTGCGCGCGGCTATCGACCGCGCGCCGGTCAAACGCGGACGCTGGCAATACATCATCGTGCACAACAGCGGCACCCGCCAGGGAAACGCGCGCGTCTTCGAGAATTATCATCGCAACGTGCGTCGCATGCAGAACGGCCTCGCTTACCATTTTGTCATCGGCAACGGCAAATCTTCCGGGGACGGCGAGATCGAGATCGGCCCGCGCTGGACGCGCCAGATCAACGGGGGGCACGTGGCCAGCGATTACCTGAACAATATCTCGATCGGCATCTGCTTCGTCGGCGATTACAACCGCGATCGCCCCACCGAGGCGCAACTCGCCGCCGTCGACGAACTCATCCGCTATCTGCGCGGACGCGTCGGCAAAACCAAAGGGCGCGTCTCCACCGTCAAGGCCCACCGCGAGATCAACCCCAAACCGACCGACTGCCCCGGCAACCGTTTTCCCTATCGCTGGCTGCACCGGAAGTTCGATTGATGCGCCTCGGGATCACCGGCGCCTCGGGATTCATCGGCAGTCGCGCCGCGGAAATGGCGCATGCACGCGGATGGGATGTCGTTCCGTTCAGTCGTCGTCCGAGGAACTCCGGCACACGTCTTTTCGTTCCCGGGGAACCCGCCGATGTCGACGGACTCGATGCCGTGCTGCACCTTGCGGGCGAGTCTGTGCTCGGATTGTGGACGAACAAGAAGCGCGCTCGCATCATGGACAGCCGTGTGCTCGGCACTCGTTCCATCATCGAAGGCTTCGCGCGCGCCCCGCAACCTCCGCGCGTTTTGGTCAGCGGATCCGCCATCGGCTACTACGGCGACACGGGCGACCGAGAAGTCGACGAAAGCTCGCCGCCCGGATCGGGTTTCCTCGCCGACGTCTGTCGCGCGTGGGAAAGTGAGGCGCTCAAAGTGACAAACGCGCGCGTTGTCCTTCTCCGCACCGGGTTCGTGCTCGGACGCCATGGCGGCGCGATGAAATTGATCCTGCCCGTCTTCCGCGCCGGGATGGGTGGGCGCCTCGGTAGCGGCAAGCAGTGGATGTCATGTATCCATGTCGACGACGTTGCTGGCATGGCCTTGTGGGCCGTCGAAAACGAAACGATCCGCGGACCGCTCGATGTCGTCATGCCGCAATCCGTGACCAACGCCCGATTCACCCGTGAAGTTGCGCGCGCCGTTCACCGTCCGGCCATTTTTCCGGTGCCGGCCTTCTTTCTCCGCCTTGTCCTCGGTCGCATGTCCTCCATGCTTCTCGGCAGTTCGCGTGTTCGTCCCGCCGTGGCCGAAGGCCACGGCTACTGTTTCTCCTACCCGGATCCACAAGCCGCCTGCGAGGCGATCGCGCTCTGAAAATCGTCTTGTTCGCGCGGCGCCTGCGGGGAACTCTCTCTCCTCCCGTCCATGCCTGCGCGTCCGCCTCTCATCGATCTGCACCGTCATTTGGACGGCAGCGTCCGCCTCGGGACGATCCTCGATCTGGCCAGGGAGCATGGCATCCCGTTGCCGGCCGATACGCTGGAGGGTTTGCGGCCCCACGTGGTTGTGACCACGCCGCAGCCCGGACTCATCGAATTTCTGGCCAAGTTCAAATGGATGACCGCCGTGCTGGCTGATTACGACGCCTGCCGGCGTGTGGCCCGGGAAAATGTCGAAGACGCGCAGCGCGAGGGAATTCGTTACATCGAGCTTCGGTTCAGTCCGGCCTTCATGGCCGACGCGCACAATCTCGATCCCTCGCGCGTCACGGCGGCGGTGATCGATGGTGTGCGGGAAGGCGAGGCGGCCACTGGCGTGCGCGTCAATCTTATCGGCATCCTCACGCGCAGCTACGGTCCGGTGCGCGCGCGCCGCGAATTGCGCGCACTGCTTGACCACAAACAAGAGATCACGGCGCTCGACTTGGCGGGTGACGAGGGAAATTGGCCCGCCGATTTGTTCGTCGAACACTTCAGGGAGGGACGCGATGCCGGTTGGGCGGTCACGGTTCATGCGGGGGAAGCCTCGGGGGCGCAGAGCATCGTCACGGCCATCGAAAAACTCGGTGCCACACGCATCGGTCATGCGGTGCGCGCCACGGAGGATGCCGGCGTGATGGATCTGCTGCGCGAGCGCCGCATCGGCATCGAGGCCAATCTGACGAGTAATGTGCAAACCAGCACGGTGCCCGACTACGCCAGCCACCCGCTCAAAAAGTTTCTCGAGGCCGAGCTCCTCGCCACGATCAACACCGACGATCCCGGAATCAGCGGGATCGACCTTGCCTACGAACTGGACGTGGCGGCCCCGGCGGCGGGACTGGAGGAGGAAGAAGTCGGCCGGGCTCTCCGGAACGCCTGGGAAATTGCTTTTCTGGACGCGGCGGAAAAAGCCCGCCTTCTCGCCGTTGCCTGATCCTCCGTGCTGGAAATCAAATCGCGGGTTGGTCTTAAATAGCTCATGCGAACGCTTGCGTGTATCTTTTGCGTGTTGGGCCTTTCCTCTCCTCTCGCCCTGCGGGCTGCCCCAGTCAGTGCTTACGAGGCGCTCATTTCCGTCGGGCGCCAGAAGGGTAATGCTTACTTGGACAAGCTCGTCGAGATGCGGGCGGTCGAAGGCGCTCCGCAACCGCAGCAATGGACGGTGCTTTTCCGCGATGCTTCGGCGCGCGGAGGTCTGCGCGAGTTTATCGTCAACGACAAAGGCATTGTCTCCGAACGCACACCGCTTCGCGCGGATGATGCGCTTCTCGTCGCGCCGACGATGCCTCACTCGCAACTCAAGCTCGATTCGAAGGGAGCGTTCGCCCAAGCCGACAAACTTGCGACCCAAGCCAAGCTGGGTTTCGATTCGGTGAGTTACCGGCTGCATTCTTCGGGCGGGGCACCCGTGTGGACTCTGCGATTGCTTGATGCAGGACGGCGTGAAACGGGTTCGTTGGCTTTTTCGGCCAAGACCAGCGCTGTCATTTCGCCGCTCTCGAAGGAATCCCAAGCGTCGAGGACAACCGCCGCCGCGACCTCCGACAACCGTCCGCTCGGCGAGCGCTGGGCCGAGGGTGGGGGACTCGTCGGGCACATGACGCGCTGGAGTGAGCGCACATGGGGTTCAACAACGAACACGGCGACCAGCGTTGGTCGCAGCGTGGAGACATTCTTCGTCGGCAAGCCGACCAACGCCCCGGCCAAGACCTACTGACTGATGCCCGACGACTCATACCTCATCGTCGCCCTCTTCATTGCGGGGTTTCTCCTCATCGCGGCAGAGGTTTTTGTTCCGGGCCTCATTGTCGGCACGCTCGGTTTTCTCTGCCTTGCCGCATCGGTCGGTCTCGTTTTTTACCACCACGGTGCTCTGGCCGGGTCAATGGCCGCCCTCGTCATCGGAACTTTGAGCATCGGGGGTCTGATCGTCTGGTTGAATATTTTCCCGAAAACTTTTATCGGCCGGCGCATCATTTTAAGCAGGAAGCAAACCTCCGTGGTGCCGCGCGACGCCGGACTGGTCGGCGAGACGGGCGTCGCCCTCACCGCGCTGCGGCCCGCGGGAACCGCGCGGATTGCGGGCAAACGTGTTGATGTCACGGCAGTTGGGGAATTTTTGGAGGAGGGGGCGGCGGTCATTGTTGCGGCCGCCGATGGTTTGCGAGTTTCAGTCCGGCGAAAAGACGGGTTGGAGCCCGCCCCTCCGTCCGTTTAACCTGCAGGCATGACTTCCATCATTGTCACCGCGGCTATCGGTCTGGCGTTCGTCGTCGGGCTCGTCATTCTCATCGTCCTCTTCAACTTTTTCGGGATCTGGCTGCGCGCCAAGATCGCCGATGCGCCTGTTTCCTTCGGGCGACTCGTCGGCATGCGCCTGCGCCGCGTGCCGGTCGGCATGATCGTCGACAGCCGCATCACCGCGGTGAAAGCCGGCATCCCGCTCGACACCGACGAACTTGAGGCGCACTACCTCGCCGGCGGCAACGTCGACCACGTCGTGCTCGCGCTCATTGCGGCGGACAAGGCCGGGATCAAACTCGACTTCAATCGCGCCTGCGCCATCGACCTCGCGATCAAGGGTACGACCAAAACCGTGCTCGAAGCCGTGCGCACGAGCATCAACCCGAAAGTCATCGATTGCCCCGATGCGTCCTCGGGGCGCTCGACCATTGACGCCGTGGCCCGCGACGGTATCGGCGTGAAAGTCAAAGCCCGCGTCACCGTGCGCTCCAACCTCGACCGCTTTGTCGGTGGCGCGACGGAGGAAACGATCATCGCCCGCGTGGGCGAGGGCATCGTCACGTCGATCGGTTCGTCCGCGTCCTACAAGGATGTGCTCGAGAATCCGGACAACATCTCGAAGGTTGTCCTGCAAAAGGGTCTCGATAGCGGCACGGCCTTCGAAATTCTCTCCGTCGATATCGCCGACGTCGACGTGGGCGAAAACGTCGGGGCCAAACTGCAGGCCGAGCAGGCCGAGGCGGACAAAGTCGTCGCCCAAGCCAAAGCCGAAGTGCGCCGCGCCGCGGCGGTCGCGCTCGAGGGCGAGATGCGCGCCAAAACGCAGGAGATGCGGGCCAAGGTGGTTGATGCCGAATCGCAGGTACCTATGGCCATGGCCGAAGCGTTCCGCAGCGGCAACCTCGGCATCATGGACTACATGAAGATGAAAAATATCCAAGCCGACTCGCAGATGCGCGAATCCATCGCCGGATCCGAGCGCGGCAGTGCTGAAGCGCGGTAGGTGCTCCCGCCTCCATGGACCAGCTAGTCCTCCTCGTCATCATCGGGTTGATCAGTGTGGTCAACTGGGTGATGCAGAAAGCCGCGGAGAAGCGCGAGCAGGCCAAATTGGAGCGCGGGACCAAGCGCGCCGCCGGGGGGAATATCTACACGCAAAAGCCGCAGCGCCCGATCGTCCCGCGGCGCGCACAGACGCCGGCGAACGATCCTCTCAAGGAGTTGATGGAAGCCCTCGGGCTTCCGCCCGATGCTGTGGCGCCAGTGCCGGTCGCGCCGCGCACCGCACCCGAAGCCGAGGAGGAGTTTGTCTCCCTCGAGGAGCCGCCTCCATCCCGGCCCAAGCGCGAGGTGGCCAGAACCCAAGGCCCCCGCTGGCAACCACCTGCCTTGCGGCTTCCCGACGAAAAAACCGCGCGACTCGCCTCCGCCTTCGCGGCCGGAGAAAAGCCCGCCGCGCCCAAACAACGGCCTTCTGCCGTGCGCGGTCTGCTGGATGACCGCGCGTCGAAGCGTCACGCCGTCGTCCTCGCCGAAATCCTCGGACCGCCGCGCGCCATGCAGGCCTCCGGGCCATGGTGGTCATAGTTACGCCTCCAAAAAAACTTTCCCCGAGATTTTCGGGTTGCCGCCGCACGGAACGGCGCTACTGAGGGAATCGCGTGGCCAGCCATTGTGCGGCTGCGCGGCAGTCTGGAGAGCCAATGCTGTGTCCGGTGTCCTGCCAATCGAGTGTGACTTCCGCTCCTGCACCGAGGAGAAGCGCGGCGAGACGTTGCGGTTGGTCGGCGGACATCATTTCGTCATGCCGTCCGGCGAGAATGAGCACGGGCACATCGCCGAGGTCCGGCGGATGCGGCGGTTCGAGCGGCACCATGGCGCGGAGAAGAATCGCGGCGGAAAGAACGCCGGGGCGGAGCAGCAGCATCGAGGCCGCGATGTTGGCCCCGTTGGAATAGCCGACGGCGACGATTTGCCGGAGATGATGACGCTCGCTCTGGTCCTCGGCGAAATCGGCCAGTTGGTGCGTGCGGCGGACAAGATCGTCCTGGTCGAAAATGCCGGGTGCGAGGCGGCGGAAGAAGCGGAGTTGTCCGTTTTCATCCACCTCGCCGCGCGGACTGAGCAGGGCCGCACCGGGGCGGATGAGTTGTCCGAGGGTAATGAGGTCGTTTTCGTCGCCGCCGGTGCCGTGCAACAAGAGCAGAGCCGGTGAGGTGCCGGGTTCGAAGCGGTGCTGCATGTCCCGAGTGACTCGCTTTCGCCGAAGGTCAGACTTTGGCCAGAATCCGGTTGAACGTGGCGCTAGGGCGCATGGCGGCCGAGACTTTGGCATCGTCCGGCCGGTAGTAGCCCCCGATGTCGGCCGGCTTGCCCTGCACGGCAGCGAGTTCGGCCGCGATGATTTTCTCGTTGGCGGTCAATTCGGCCGCGACCGGCGAGAACAGCGCTTGCAGTTCAGTATCCTCCTTCTGCGCCGCGAGGGCTTGAGCCCAGTAAAGCGCGAGATAAAAGTGGCTGCCGCGGTTGTCGAGCGTGCCGAGTTTGCGGCCCGGGCTTTTGTCGTTCTCGAGGAATTTCCCGGTGGCTGCATCAAGCGTCTCGGCCAAGAGCTTGGCCTTTTTGTTGCCGGTTGTTTCGGCGAGGTGCTCGAGCGAGGCGGCCAAGGCGAAAAATTCGCCGAGGGAATCCCAGCGCAGGTAATTCTCGGCGGTGAATTGCTGGACGTGCTTGGGGGCGGATCCGCCCGCGCCCGTCTCGAACAAGCCCCCACCATTCATCAGCGGGACGATGGAGAGCATCTTCGCGCTGGTGCCGACTTCGAGGATGGGAAAGAGATCGGTGAGGTAGTCGCGCAGGACATTGCCGGTCACGGAGATGGTGTCCTCCCCTTTGGCGATACGCTCGAGACTGAATCGGCACGCGTCGGCGGGTGTCATGATGCGGATGTCGAGTCCTGTCGTGTCGTGTTCTTTGAGATAAGCCCCGACCTTCGCGATGAGTTGCGCGTCGTGGGCGCGTTTCTCGTCGAGCCAGAAGACGGCCGGCGCGCCGCTGGCCCGCGCGCGTTTTACCGCGAGTTTCACCCAATCGCGGATGGCTGCATCCTTCGTCTGGCAGGCGCGCCAGATGTCGCCCTTTTCCACCCGGTGCTCGGTGAGAGCTTTGCCCTCCGTGTCGACGATGCGCATAATCCCGTCGGATGGGATTTCGAACGTCTTGTTGTGCGACCCGTATTCCTCGGCCGCCTGCGCCATGAGCCCGACATTCGGAACCGAGCCCATGGTGGTCGGATCAAGCGCGCCGTGCTTTTGGCAAAATTCGATCGCGGCCTGATAGACCGGCGCGTAGGAACTGTCCGGAATAACGGCAAGCGTGTCCTGGGCTTTGCCCTCCGAGTTCCACATTTTCCCGCCCTCGCGGATCATCGCGGGCATCGAGGCGTCGACGATGACGTCGCTGGGGACGTGCAGGTTGGTGATGCCCTTGTCTGAATTGACCATGGCGAGCGGCGGTCGCGAGGCGATGGACGTGCGCAGGTCGGCTTCCAGCGCGGCTTTTTCCGCGGCGGGAAGTTTTTCCATCTTGGCCTCGAGATCGCCGAGGCCGTTGTTGAAGTCGACGCCGAGTGCCTCGAGCGCGGCCCCGTTTTTCCCGATGAAGCCGGCGAGGAAGGTTTTCACCGCATGGCCGAAGACGAACGGATCGGACACCTTCATCATGGTGGCCTTGAGGTGCAGGGAGAAAAGGACGCCGAGATCCTGTGCCACGACAATTTGCTTTTCTAGAAATGCGATGAGCGCGTTCTTGCTCATGAAGGTGGCATCGACGATCTCGCCGGCCTGCAGTTTGATGCCGTCCTTGAGCATGGCTGGCGCCCCACCGGACGCTGGGCTGAGTTCGATGCGGATGGTGGTCGCGGACGGAACGGTCACCGATTGCTCGTTGGAGAAAAAGTCGTCCGAACCCATGGCGGCCACGCGCGTCTTCGAGTCAGGGGCCCAAGCGCCCATCTTGTGCGGGTGCTTGCGTGCGTAGTCCTTGACCGCTTTGGGCGCGCGCCGGTCGGAATTTCCCTCGCGCAGCACGGGATTGACCGCGCTGCCCTTCACCTTGTCATAGCGTTCCTTGTCATCTTTTTCCGCGTTGCTGCCCGGGTTCTCGGGATAGTCCGGCAGGGCGAACCCCTGCTTTTGCAGTTCGGCGATGGCTGCTTTGAGTTGCGGAATCGACGCGCTGATGTTGGGTAGTTTGATGATGTTGGCCTCGGGCCTGAGGGAGAGGGCGCCCAGTTCGGCCAGCGCATCGGACGTTTTCTGGCTCCCGGGCAGGCGGTCCGCGAAAGCCGCGAGGATGCGCCCGGCGAGCGAGATGTCGCGCAGTTCGATGCCGATTCCCGCGTGTTTGGTGAAAGCCCCGACAATGGGCAGGAAAGAATAAGTGGCGAGAAGCGGAGCCTCGTCGGTCTTGGTGTAAATGATGGTCTGCTGGGACGGCATAAAAAGCCCGCCATTTAAGCGCGTCGTGGCGCAGGGTCAAAGCAAAGCCGTCCGGATCAGTCGGCAGGCGCGGAGGGGTCGAGTCGCCTCAGGTAGCCGACCGAGAAAATTCCCGTGTTGTGTCCGTCCGCCCACTTGGGCTGCCACCCGTAGCCTCCGACCAGTTCGTAGGAGGCCAACCCGAAGCTGGCCGGGGTGTGTTTGACCTCCGGTTTATCGCCGCGCCCGAGGACGTCGGGTTCGCCATTGCAGACGGCACAGGGGCAGGCTTTGCGCAGTTCTTCCAGCGACAGGTATGTTTCGTGTCCGTCGTTCCAGACGATGCCGAGTTCCTTCCCGATGATTTGCAGGTTGGTGATTTGCGGGGTCATGGGAAAAGGGAGGGGGACGGATAAAGGACGATGAAGTCCAGATGTGCGGCGGGCGTGAAACTTTTGCCTGCGACGTTCTTCATTCGGGGTTTTGTTGTGGTCGTGTGCCGAAAATGGACGATCCGACGCGCACGAGCGTGGCGCCCTCTTCAATGGCGGGTTCGAAATCGCCGCTCATGCCCATGGATAACTCGGGCAGGGGGTGATTGTGAGCGGACTGCAACTCGTCGCGCAATTCGCGCAGCATCCGGAAGACGGGGCGCGCGTCCTCCGGATTGTCGCTGTAAGGAGCCATGGTCATCAGTCCGCGGATGCGGAGATGGCGGAGTGAGGAGAGCGCGGGAAATTCCTTCCGCAATGCATCGGGAGTGAATCCGTGCTTGGTTGTTTCGCCGGAAATATTCACCTCGAGGAGTCCCTCGACGCTTTGGCCGTTTTCGCCCGCGACGCGGTCGATGGTTTGGGCGAGGGAGGCACTGTCGATGCTGTGGAAGAAGGAAAAAAGCGGAAGGGCTTGGCGGACTTTGTTTTTCTGCAAATGCCCGATGAAGTGCCACTTGAGCCCCGGTGGGCAGGCCGGAATTTTTTCCCGCGCCTCCTGCACCCGACTCTCGCCGAACTCGCGCTCTCCCGCCTCGGCCGCCGCGGCCACCGCTCCGGCCGGATGCGTCTTGGAGACGGCGACCAAGCGGACGGCGGACGGATCGCGTCCGGCCCGCCGCGCGGCGGCGGTTATTTTGCCGCGGATGGCGGCGAGGTGGGTGGCGATTTCGTCCATTAGTTTTGCTTATGCATACGGCATGTGTCATTACTGCGTCTCATAAGTCCCATGCAGCTGCTTCTCTTCAAAGTATTCAGCGATTTGGCCGAAACCTCCAGTTTTTCGCAGGCGGCGCGCATCAACTCGGTGACGCAAAGCGCAGTCAGCCAGCAGATCAAGGCTCTGGAACAGCGCTTCGGGGCCCAGCTCATCGAGCGCGGCAAACGGAATTTCTCACTCACGGTGGAAGGCCGCGTCTTTCTCGGCGCCGCCCGTGAAATTCTCGCCGTGGTCGGGGATCTCGACGCACGGCTGGGCGAAATGCGCGAAACCATCGCGGGCGAATTGCGTCTGGCCACGGTGCTCAGCGTGGGCCTGCACGAGTTGCCGCCCTACACCCGGCAGTTCATACGGCAGCACCCGCAGGTCAAGATCCACACCGACTACCTCCGCTCGGCCGAGGTTTACGCCGCCGTGCTTTCCGGAAAGGTCGACGCGGGCTTCGTGGCCTACCCGGTCCCCCGCCGAGGTCTGGCCTGCGAAGTCATCTGGCGCGACCGTCTTGTCGTGGTATGCAGTCCCTCGCACCGGCTTGCGCGGCGCGCGCGGGTGGCCCTGTCCGACCTCTCCGGCCAGAAATTCATCGCTTTTGCCGCCGATCAGCCCACGCGTAAAGCCTTGGACCGGGCCCTGCGTGCCTCGCGCGTTTCCATCCGCCCGGAGATGGCGTTCGACAACGTGGAGACGGTGAAAAGAACCGTGGAAATCGGCGACGCGCTCTCCATTCTGCCGGAGACGACTTTGGTCAATGAGCGGCGCGCCGGCTCGCTGGTTTCCATCGAAATCACGGGGGCGGATATCTGGCGCCCGGTTGGTGTGATCACCCGCCGCAGCCGCGTATGTCCGCCCGCTCTCCTCAAGTTTTTGGATCTGCTGCGCGCGGGGCAGACGCCCGGCAAGCTTGCCAAAAGCTGAATCTTGGCCGATCAATTCCGGTCTTTCGTGCGACGAATCATGAAAATTATCACTCCCGTGCTGTGCATCGCCACGCTGAGCATGGTGGCTTGCGCCCAGGAGCGATCGGATGTCTCCCTGCGTTCGGGGGCCGGTTCGTCCGCGGGCTTGCACCCGCAATCGCAGCCAGTCGCTGCTTCTGCCGCGGCCCCGCGGCCTTCGCGCGTCCCCGCGCAATATAACGAGGTTTCTGTGTCTCGCCCCATCGTCGCGTTGACTTTTGACGACGGCCCGCATCCCGAATTGACCCCGAAGCTGCTCGACATCCTCCGCCAGAACGGCGTGCGCGCGACCTTCTATGTCATCGGGCGCAATGTCGCGGCCTATCCCGACATCGCGCGTCGCATCGTGGCCGAGGGCCACGAGATCGCCAACCACACCTACAACCATCCGGCCCTGACTTCGCTCGGCGCCGGACGGTTGCAGCAAGAAGTTGCCAACACCACGGAGGTCATCCAGCGCGTGACCGGACGCCGTCCGACCAACATGCGTCCGCCCTATGGCGCGATCAACGATCGCGTGCGCGCATCGATCCTTCGGGACCACGGGTTGGATGTCATCATGTGGTCCTGCGACCCGCTCGATTGGAAACGTCCCGGCGCGCAGGTGGTCAGGCAACGTCTGGTTGATGGGGCGAAGCCCGGCGGCATCCTTCTCGCGCACGACATTCATCCGGGAACGATCGAAGCGGTGCCGGGCGTGATCCAGGACCTCAAGGCCAAGGGCTTCGGCTTCGCTACGGTGAGCCAACTGCTCGCGTTGCAGGAAACCAAGCCCGCGTCGCAAACGCAGGTCTCCGCTCCCGCGGCGGACGAACAGACCGCGGTCCAATAATCACGCCAACCACGCGGCCAGCGCGGCGAGTGCCGCCGTTGCGGCGAGGACGATCGAAACCGGCGCGCGCATGGTGGTGCCGCCCAGGGACGAGGCAAGACCGAGCTTGAGCAGCGAGTTCGCACCCGCGGCCACCAGCAGGCCGCGGGTCGCATCCGGCAGATCGATGCCGCCGGCACTGGCCAACTGCGAGAGCGACAAAGAAATGGCGTCGAGGTCGGTGAGACCGGAAAGAAAGCTCGCCAGATAAACTCCGGCCCCGCCGAAGGTTGCGCTGGCCCAGCGCACGACAAGAACGATCAATGCGTAGAGCAGCGCGAACTGGATAGCGACGCGCAGGCTCAAAGGATTGCGCACCTCCTTGGGGCTCTCGGGTCCGCTGCGTGCGGAAAGAAATGAATCGCGGTTGGCCAGTGAGAACGCGAGCCCCGGAACGGCCATGAGCAACAGCCACGGGGCCAGGGAGCCGAGCAACGGGATGCTGATCGCCCCGACCAGGACGGCGACGCGCGCGAGCATGATGGTGCAAGCCAGTGTGACGGCCAGCGCGCAGGCGCGACCGGTCTCCGGCATTTCGCGGCTCTGCCGGCTCATGGCCAGCGTGGTTGCGGTGCTCGAAGCGAGGCCGCCGAGCAGTCCGGTCATAGCCAGGCCGCGTCCCTCGCCGAAGACGCGCATGGCCACGTACCCGAGAAATCCGAGCCCCGAAACGAGAACGACCATGAGCCAGATGGTGTGCGGGTTGAACGCGCCGTAGGGACCGTAGGGTTTGTCCGGCACGAGCGGCAGGATGATTCCTGTCACCGCGGCAAACTGCAGGGCATGGTAAACATCCATGCGCGAGAATTTCCGCGACAAAGCGTGTAATCGTTCTTTCGAGGCGAGGAGCACAACGAGCGAGATGGCTACGACGACCGCGGTCTTCACTTGTCCGGAGAGAACCAGTCCGCCGAGCAGGTAAGTGACGAGCCCGACCGCCCCGGTGGTCAACCCCGCTTCGCGCTCGTGTGCCGCACGGCGGTAGGTGGTCAGCGCGATGAGCGCGAACATTCCGGCGAAGCCGAGGAGAAAAAACGCGGGATGCTGGTGTTGCGAAAACCAAGCGCAGAGGGTGCCCAACATGGCCCAGACGGCGAAAGTTCGCGCGCCGGCCAGCGCTTCGGACTGCGGTTTTTTCCTCTCGCCGCTCCACTGCCGCTCGAGCCCGAGCAGCGCGCCGAGCGACGCGCTGACCAGCAGCGCCTTGAGCAGTTCAGGCATGGCGATAGTCTAAGTCCCGTCCCGCGGAAAACTCAAACGCCCGCATCGACCGGAAGCCGCGCCCGCCGCGGCGGATGCGCCGGCGCCGGCGCGTCTTGTCTCGGGACATTCCCGCCGTCATCGCCACCCTCGCGCTCGTGCGGGTCGAAAAAGTGGTCCCAAGCAACGAAGATGGCCTTGGAGTGGCGGGCGAAAAGAACATTGAAAAGCACCACCGGCACCACGACGGCGCCAATGAGATTCCACACCGGCCAGTCGAAGAACCATTCGAAGACGAGATAGAGGGCGAGGCCGAGCAGCGCCGCGAAGCCGTAATTGATCGCCCAGACGGAAAGCAGGAAGTAGCCCGGTTCACGGTCGTAGGGGTAGCCGCAGCGCGGACAACCGTCGAGCGGGGTGAACCAGTCGTGCAAGTTGCGCACCCGCTTCAGCTGCGGGAACATCGGCGTTTTCCCGCACACCGGGCAATTCAGCTGCAAGGCCCGCGAGAAATAGGATCGCGCCTTCGTCCAGGTGAGGTTGCCGGCCATGGGAATTGCATACGCCGTTGGCGGCGCGTGGTCAAAGGAGTTGCACCGGCCGGGCGGGTCGCGATCCACCGTTCAGCTCTTCTGACTCGCGACGAACTTCGCCATGCGCTCCATGGCGATTTTGATCTGCTCGAGCGAGGTCGCGTAGCTGCAGCGCACGAAACCCTCGCCGTCCGCGCCGAAGGCCGGGCCCGGAACAACGGCCACCTTGTGCTCCTCGAGCAAGCGCAGCGAGAATTCGCGGCTGCCCAAGCCGGTCGGTCGGATGTCGGCGAAGACGTAGAACGCGCCGCGCGGGGTCGGGCAGGGGATGCCCATGTCGTTCAAGGCCGAGACGATGTAGTTGCGGCGGAGTTCGTATTTCTCCCGCATGTGCGCCACGGCCGCGTCGCCGTGTTCGAGCGCTTCGACGGCGGCGTCTTGCGTCATGGTCGGTGCGCAAAGGATGGCGTATTGGTGGATTTTCATCATCGCCTCGATGAGCGGGGCGGGCGCGCAGGCGTAGCCGATGCGGAATCCGGTCATGGCCCAACCTTTGCTCAAGCCGTGCAGGAAGACGGTGCGCTCGCGCATGCCGGGCAAGGTGGCGATGGAAACATGCTCCGCGCCGTCGTAGGTCAGCTCGGCGTAGATCTCGTCCGAGAGGACGATGAGGTCGTGCTTCACGCAAAGTTCGGCGATCGGCGCGAGCGCCTCGCGCGGCATGGTCGCGCCGGTCGGGTTGGTCGGGAAATTGAGGAGGAGGACTTTGGATCTCGGCGTGATGCGTTTTTCCAGTTCCTCGGCCCGCAATTGGAAATTGTGCTTCCCGTGCGCCGGGACGGAAACCGCTTTGCCGTGGGCCAGCGTGACGCTCGGGTTGTAGCTCACGTAACAGGGCTCGTGGTAAAGAACCTCGTCACCGGGGTTGAGCAAAGCCCGCAGGGCGATGTCGATCGCCTCGGAGACGCCGACCGAGACGAGCACCTCGGACCCAGCGTCGTAATCGAGATGGAACTTCCGCGAGACGTAGGACGCGATAGCCTCCCGTAATTTGGGCAGCCCGAGGTTCGAGGTGTAACCGGTGCGTCCTTTCTCGAGGGAGAAAAGCGCCGCCTCGCGGATATGCCAAGGCGTGACAAAGTCTGGTTCGCCGATGCCGAGCGAGATGACATCGTGCATCGACTGCACGATTTCGAAGAAATCGCGGATGCCCGAGCGCGGGATGTCGCGCACGTGCGCGGCAATTTTGTTTTCCATGGCCGGTGGCGGCTACGGGCTGACCGAAAGCCGGTCGCCGGGAGTCTCGGCCGTGAGAAGTGCGCCGTTTTCTTTGTAGCTCTTGAGCCGGAAGTGGGTGGCTGTCGAAATGACCGATTCGATGGTGCTGAGTTTCTCCGAAACAAAACTGGCCACTTCGCGCAGGCTCCCGCCTTGCACGACGACGAGCAGGTCGTAGCCCCCGCTGATCAGGTAGCAACTCACCACCTGGTCGAATCGGGCGATGCGCTCGGCGATGCGATCGAATCCACCACCGCGCTCCGGCGTGATGCGCACCTCGATGAAAGCGGTGACCGTATTTTTGTCCAGCCTCTCGCGGTCGACAATGGCTTGATATCCGCGGATGACCCCGTCCTTTTCCAGCGAGGCGATGCGGGCGTTGACCTCCTCGACGGTGAGGTTCAATTGGCGCGCGAGGTCCTCGCGGGACGCGTTGGCGTCCTGTTGCAAGAGGCGGATCAGGGTTTCCATGGCCGTAATCGAGCGCAAACTATGCGCGGAAGGGGACTTTTAAGCAAGGAACAGAGCGTCTTGCGCTTGCCAAAACGGGGTTTTGCCTCTTATGTGAATAGTCCTGTCGCGCCGAAGTAGCTCAGTTGGTAGAGCAGCGCATTCGTAATGCGCGGGTCAGGGGTTCGAGTCCCCTCTTCGGCTCCACTTTGCAGACGTGGCGCCCTGAAAAGCCCGATCAGTTTCCGCGCGAACCCTCCGTCGGCTTCTCTTTGTGGAGGTTTGCCATGGTTGAGGATGCGCTAACTTATGCCGTCGTCCTTCAGTCCCGGCGTTCGGCGATCCGTTTTGGGTGCGTGCAGTGATGCAGAAGGTTGCGGTAGTGCGACACGATGCCCGGCGCGGCTGGTGATTATTCTTCCTCGCTGCGGCGGAACTTGGTGCTGAGCCAAAGGCTGAAGATGAAAATGATGAGAAGAAGGACGCCGAGGGCGGCGCCGAAGGGTTGGTTGCGGGCTTTGGTGAATTGGTTCTGGATGACTTCGCCGATCGTGGGGTTGGTGCCGCCGCCCATCAGCGTGGTGATGGCGAACATGGCGATGGCCGGGACGAAGACGAGCAGGATTCCTGCGGCGATACCGGGTTGGGTGAGGGGTAGGATCACCTGACCGAAAACGCGGGCGGGGCGCGCGCCGAGGTCGTAGGCCGCCTCGATGAGCGAGCCATCGAGCTTTTCCACGCTCGTGTAGATCGGCAGGATCATGAAGGGCAGAAAGTTGTAGACCAGCCCAAGCACCACGGCGAAGGGCGTGTACATGAATCCGATCGGCGCGGAGGTGAGGCGGGCACCCATCAGCGCGGCGTTGAGCAATCCGTCCTGCGACAGAATGGAAATCCAGGCGTAGGTGCGGATGAGGAAACTCGTCCAGAACGGGATCATGACCAGCATGATGAGCAATCCTCGCACGCGTTCGTTCGAGCGGCCGATGAAGTAGGCGACGGGATAGCCGAGCACCAGACAGATCACCGTGGTGAGGAGGGCGTACCAAACGGAGATGCCGAGGATTTTCAGCCACATCCAATCGAACGCGCGGATGTAGTTCTGGAGGTTGAAGTTGTAGATGACGCGGCCGAGAGCGTCCCGCTCGCAGAAGCTGACCACCAGCAGCATGAGCGTCGGGACGATGACAAAAAGCAGCAACCACCCGAGCATCGGGGTGAGGCAAAACCAAGGGCCGAGCCCGGCCCGTCGCTGGTGCGACGGGCCGGAGGCCAGAGTTGCTGCTGCGGCCGCGACCGCCATGCTACCGCACCTTCAGGGAGGTGATGAGTTCGTCGATCTTGGATCCCTGCCCCCCGATGTCCCGGAAGATCTGGGCCTTGGTCACGTCGAGACCGGGTGGGTAGCTCGCGGGATTGTTGCGCTCCGCGTCGGTGAGGAGTGCGCGCGCCGCGGCGTTCGGGTTGAAGTAGGGGAATTCGGCCGAGATCATTTTGCTGATGTCGGGGCGTAGGATGAAGTTGATGAACTGTTCCGCGAGATCCTGGTTGCGCGCGTTTTTCGGCACGGCGAGGCTGTCGACGAACATGTGGAATCCCTCGGCGGGAAGAACCCACTGGAATTTCGGGTTCTCGTTGAAAAGGATGGCGCCCTCGCCGCTCCACACGACGCCGATGTCGGTGTCGCCGTTGCTCAGCGAGGTTTTCGGGCTGTCCGAGTCGAAAACTTTCACCTTGGAAATCCAGTCCCTCAGCATGGGCGTGATCTTGGCGAGATTCTCGTCGGTGACGTCGTTGATCGGGATTCCCGCGGTGGCGAGGCCCCAGCTAACGATTTCGCGCGGGTCGTCGAGGATGACGATGCGACCGGCGTGCGCGGGCGTGAAGACGTCGTTGTAGCCGACGATCGGCGTTGTCACCGTTTCGGCGTTGTAGACGATGCCGACGAACCCGGCCATCCAGGGCACGGAGTATTTGTTGCCCGGGTCGAAGGGCATGTTGCGGAACTCGGGCGCGAGATTCTCGAGGTTCGGGATCTTCGCGTGGTCGAGCGGTTGCAGGAGATCCTCTTTGATCATGGCCTCCACGGTGTATTCGCTGGGCTGGATGAGGTCGTAGTCGCCGCCGCCGGCCAGGAGCTTGGCCAGCATCTCCTCGTTGGAAGAGTAGTTCTCCACCGCGACCTTGATGCCGGTCTCCTTGGTGAATTTGTCGATGACTGTCTGCGGGATGTATTCGGTCCAGCAGAACAGGTTGAGCATGTCGTCTTTTTTCCCGCAACCGGCGAGGAGGAGTGCTCCGGCGCAGGCCGCGGAAATCAAGATGTTGGTTTGTTTTTTCATGTGGATTTTTTGTAGGTGAAAAATTGGCTCAGGACGACGACAACCGCCGTGGCGGCGATGAAAAGTGTGCTCAGCGCATTGAGTTGCGGGTTCAAGCCCACACGCACCATGCCGTAGACCTTGAGGGGAAGCGTCTGCGACCCGGGCCCGCTGGTGAAGATACTCACGATGTATTCGTCGAACGAGAGGGTGAAGGCCATAAGCGCGCCGGCCACGATGGCGGGCATGAGGTAGGGGATGATGACAAGCCAGAAGGCTTTGAGGGGCGTGGCGCCGAGGTCGAGCGCCGCTTCTTCCAAGGAGGGATCGAGTCCCTGCAGGCGCGCCTGCACGCCGACCAGCACGAAGGGGAAACAGAACGTGGTGTGGGCGATGATCATCGTGGTGTATCCGAGCGGCAACCCGAGATTGACGAAGAGCACGAGCAGGCTCACGCCCATGAGAACTTCGGGCATGACCATGGGGATGAAGATGAGGAGGCCGAGCGTCTGCCGAGCGGGAAAACGGTAACGGTGGAGCAACCACGCCGCGGTGGTGCCGAGAAAAACGGACAATGCGGTCGTCGCGCCGGCCACGATCAGGCTGTTCTTGAACGCGCGCAGCAGCACTTCATTCTTCAGGAGCAGCCCATACCACTTGGTGGTGAAGCCGGTCCAATAGAGATTGAGCCTCGAGTCATTGAACGAGTAGACGACGAGCATGAGAATCGGGACATAGAGGAAAGCAAAGACGGCGATCGTCCAGCAACCGAAGAAGAAACGCTGCAGAGCCGGGCCCTGCGGGAGCCACCACCGCCGTCCGGGTGGCACCGGCGCGAATGCGCTGCTCGAAGTCACTCGTTTTCAATGCGCCCCCCGGCGGACGCTGGCGAGCACAAAATGGCGGGGCGAAGACCTACGCCTCTCCGGTCTGCCGCTCGCAGGCGCGCACCGTGTTCCGCATGAGCATGGCGATGGTCATCGGACCGACCCCGCCCGGCACCGGCGTGATGGCGCGGCATTTGGGCGCGACGGCGTCGAAGTCGACATCGCCGACCAGACGGTAGCCGCGCGGCGAGGCCGGATCGTCGATGCGGTTGATGCCGACGTCGATGACCGCCGCGCCTTCCCTGATGTGCTCCGCGCCGAGAAAATGCGGGCGTCCGATGGCGGCGATGACGATGTCCGCCTCGCGGCAGACTGCGGCGAGATCCTTAGTGCGCGAGTGCGCCACGGTCACGGTGGCGTCCGCGCCTTTGGCCATGAGCAGCAGGGCCATCGGCTTGCCCACGATGAGGCTGCGGCCGACGACCACGGCGCGTGCGCCGCTGGTCGCGATATCGTGCGCGCGGAGCAGTTCCATGCACCCGAGCGGCGTGCAAGGAACAAGAGCTGAGGGGTCTTCCATGGCGAGTGCGGCCACGTTGAGCGGATGGAATCCGTCAACGTCCTTGCGCGGGTCGACTGCTTTCACGATCGCGGACTCGTCGATTTGCGGCGGAGGAGGAGATTGGACGAGGATGCCGTGGATGGAAGGGTCGGCATTGAGTTGCGCTATCGTGGAAAGCAGTTTTTTGTGCGTCGTGTCCACCGGCAGTTCCAGCTTGAGGGAATGCATACCGAGATCGCGGCAGGTTTTGTCCTTGGACCGCACGTAAGCCATGGAGGCGGGATTTTCCCCGACCAGCACGACGGCCAAGCCCGGGGTGATCCCGCGCGCGCGGAGCGCGGCGATGCGTTGCGCGGTTTCCTCGAGGCTGCGCGCAGCGGTCTGCTTTCCGTCGATGATCAGCGGCATGGTTCCGATCCTATTCCGCGCCGGCGCGCAGCAACGACTCGATTCTGCGCCGCTGGTCCTCGAATTCCTTTTCGGTCAGCTCCGCGGGAACAGTTTCGGGTGCGCAGATGGTTACATCCAGGGCGCTGAACGGTTTCGGGATGCAAAAGCCGTCCCATGTTTTCATCCGCCAGCACCGGCTGAAGCGCGCGTGCACCGGAACGATGCGGATGCCGGTCTTCTGGGCGAGATAGACCATGCCGGGCCCGAGTTCGTAGCGCGGGCCGCGCGGACCGTCCGGAGTGATGGCGATGTCGTGGCCCTGCCCGACTTTTTCCATGAGTTCGCGCATCGCGGTGGCGCCGCGCCGTGAGCTCGAGCCGCGCACCGCGCCCATGCCGAGGCGCGAGGCCAGCGCGCCGAGCCACATGCCGTCCTTGCTCGCGCTGGTCAGAACAAGCACGCCGCCGCGTCCGGGCGGATAAAGACGCAGGAACGCGGCGGTGATGGCGAGAATGCGGTTGTGCCAGAAAGCGTAGATGACAGGTGTCCCGGACGGGCCGTCGGCAAAGCCGGACGGGTCGTGCAGGCGAATGCGCAGCGTGGCAAAAAGGGCGCGGAGCAGCACCGCTCCGACCGTCGCGGCCAGTCGTTGCTTGGTGTCCGGTCGGACAGGCGCGTTTTTCACTGTGCGAGGGTGACAAAGGCGGGCAACCCCGCCAAGCGCGGAGTCCGGCGTTGATTTTCGTGCTGCGGCGCGGAATATTGGGCTTTGTTCCCGCATGGATAGCGAGCCCGAGTCCCACGACCAACCCGGACGCAAGCAGAGCCTCATCGATCGACTGATCGAGAAGTTCAGCGAGTCTCGGTTTTTCACGATTTCTTTCGTTTTCCACATCCTGCTCATCGCGATCTTCGGCGGGACGGTTCTTTTCGAGGCCATGCAGGAACCGCCCGATTTCGAAGGTGGGGAGGGGGGTTTTCTCGCGGCCGGGGAGGAGGTGGCCGCGCCGCCGGCCGCGCAGACGCAACCGCAGGAGACCACCTTCACCGTCAGCACGCCGGCCGTGCAGAACACCACGGTGGCGGCGATCACCACGACCGGGCAAAACCCGCTCAACTTTTCGATGGATGCGATCATCACGCCGTCGGCCGTGGCGAAACCTTCCGCCCCCACGGCCGCTGCGACCGCGGCGCCCTCCTCCTCCGCCGGCATGGCGGGCATGACCGGGGCCATGGCCAGCGACATCCGTAAATTCACCGGTGGTTGGGGCAAGGGCAGCGGCAGCGGCACGGGAACACGCCAGCGCGAATTCGCCTTTACCGCCTTCGTCGCCAAATACAGCGGAGGAAATTGGAACTCGGTTTACCGCACGGACGGGTCCAAGGGCATTCCCCAGGGAGCACTACCGAATCTTCTCGAGTTCATGAGCAAAGCCTCGAAGGACAAAATCAAAACGGAATACAAGAACGTCAAACCCATCGCGCTCGACAGTGGCCAACTCTTCTCGGAAAAACCGCCCTTCGTTTTTTTCACCGGTTCGCGCGACTTCGTCCTCACGGAAAAAGAGGTCGAGAACCTGCGCAAATACATCCGTCTCGGAGGCGCCATTTGGGGCGACAGCTCCGTGCCGGGCAAGGGCTCGCGTTTCGACATCGCGTTCCGCCGCGAGATGAGGCGAGTCATGCCCGACAAGGACAAGGACTTCGAGGCGCTCGACGTCAACGACCCGATGTTCAAACGCGCGCCGTATTTTCCCGAGGTCAAAAGACAGCCGGCTGGGTTGAATTACTACGACGATCCCGTCTTCGTCATGCGTTATTTCGGGGAAATTGCCATCATTTACACCTCGAACGATTACGGCGACATGTGGCAGTTCGGGGTGAGGGAAGACGGGCGCAACTGGGTAATCAACGGCGACCGCGACGAGGAAGCATGGGAGAAGGGCAAGCCTCTGATTGCCCAATACGAACCGCTCTACGTGCAGGCCGGTATCTACGTGCACAACATCGACCCGAAGGACATCGGCAAAGAGAATGGACTGCTCGACAGCTACAAATTCGGCACGAACATGATCATCCACCTGCTCACGCGGTGGGAGGACAAGCTGCGCACCGCGCCGCGCCTGTAGGGCTCAGGTCCCGAAAATGCGGTCGCCCGCGTCGCCCAAGCCGGGCGTGATGTAACCACGCTCATCGAGCGCATCGTCGAGTGCCGCGCCGTAGATCGGCATGTCGGGCTGGTTTTCTCTCAGCCGCAGGACACCGGGACGCGCAGCGACGATGCATGCGCAGGTCATGCGCGAGATTCCCTCTTTTTTCAGGCGTTCCGCCGCGGCGGCGAGGCTGTTGCCCGTGGCGAGCATGGGATCGAGGAGAAGCACATGCGCGCCCGCCGCACCGGGCGGCAACCGGAAATAATAACTCACCGGCTCGAGCGTTTCCTCGTTGCGGAACATGCCGATGTGGCCGACGGAGGCGGACGGGAAAATGCGCAGGATGCCGTCGGCCATGGCCAGGCCCGCGCGCAGCACGGGCACGAGGACGAGCGGGCGCGAAGGTCGCGCGCCCTTCGCCGTGCCAAGCGGGGTTTCGACATCGCAGGACTCCACCGCGAAATCGCGCAGCGCCTCGTAGGCGACGAGCTGCGAAAGCTCCTGCAGCAGTCGCCGGAATTCCGGGGCCGGTGTCCGTTTGTCGCGCAGCGACGTGACTTTGAGGTCGGCCAGCGGATGCCGCACGAGATGGAAACCTGGTATGGGTTGCTGCGTCACGGTCGGCGATCATGCCTGCGCCGACAGAGGCCGGTCAACCCGCCTCGCAGGGCGGGTTTGCCGCGGCGTTCCTTGTCCTGTTAAGATGACCAGCCCGCGCGATGCCTGACCGGTGACCGCACGCCCGACCCGCATGAACGACGACCACGCCGAACATTCCTCCAAGGGCTTCCAACAGCATTGGAAGCCCTACGCCGAATTGCTTTCGTACCTGAAGCCCTACCGGTCGCGGTTCGCTTTGGGCGTTTCCATGGGCGTGCTCTACGCGCTGCTCAATGGCTCCATCCCGCTGCTCGTCAAATTCGTCGGTGACGCGGTCTTCCCGGGCGGTGCGGACCAGGAAGCCATCCGCCAGGCGGCCATGACCGGATCGGGTGGCAAGGTCGATGGTGTCCTTCTCGCCTGCCTGCTGGTCCCCTTCGTGATGATCCTGCGCGGATTATTTTCCTTCATGAATGCCTACCAGATGTCTTGGGTCAGCCTGCGCGTGCTCAACGACATCCGCGCGAAACTATTCGCCAGCATCGTCGGGCAAAGCATGGAGTTCTTCGACAAGGCGCGCGCCGGCAAGCTGATGTCGCGCGTGATGAACGACACCTCGGTGGCGCAGAGCACGCTGTCGCAACTCAGCGTCAATATCTTCAAGCAACCCGTGGCCCTCGTCGCCGGCGTGGCCGCGGTCATGGTGATCGACTGGAAATTCAGCATCATCACGCTCGTTCTTTTCCCGCTTTGCATCGTTCCGGTCGCCATGTTCGGCCGCAAGGTGCGCAAGGCCGGCGCGGCGGAGGAAAAATTGGCCGGGGAAATGAATGTCATCCTCCAGGAAACGTTCGCCGGTATCCGCCTGATCAAGTCCTACGCCGAGGAAAAGCTCATGATCAGGCTGTTCGACGAGGCGACCGCCAAGCAGTTCCGCAATTCGTTGCGCGTGCGGCGCAGCACGGAAATCACTTCACCGCTGGTCGAGGTGGTGGCTGCCGCGGGTGTGGGTCTCGCGCTCTTCTACGTCTACGCGGCGGAATTGTCGGCGGCCAAGTTCCTCGCTCTCATGGCGGGCATTTTCCTGCTTTACGAGCCGATCAAATCGCTCAGCCGGATCCATATGCAGTTGCAGAAGTGTCTTTCGGCCACGACGAACATCTTCGAGTTGATGCGCCGCCCGCCGGCCATCGTCGACGCGCCCGGCGCGCACCAGTTGGACACGTGCCGCGGCGAGATTGTCTATGACAATGTCGAATTCTCCTACGGACCGCAGTCGCCGGCCCTGCGCGGGGTGAGCCTGCGCATTGAACCGGGCCAGCGCGTCGCCCTTGTCGGGGCGAGCGGATCGGGCAAGAGCACGATGCTCTCGCTTGCCCTGCGTTTTTACGATCCGCAGATCGGCGGCGTGCGCCTCGACGGACACGAACTGCGCTCGCTGCAGGTCGGGTCCTTGCGCCGGCATGTCGGGATTGTCACGCAGGACACCTTTCTTTTCCACGACACGATCTACAACAATATCCTCTTCGGCCGGCAGGATGCGACCAAAGCGGACGTGGAGGAAGCGGCGCGGCAGGCTTACGCCCACGATTTCATCCTTGCCCAACCGGAGGGGTATGGATCCGTCGTCGGCGACAAGGGTTGCATGCTCTCGGGTGGGCAGCAGCAACGCCTCTCCATCGCGCGCGCCCTGCTCAAGAACGCGCCGGTCCTCCTCCTCGACGAGGCCACCTCCGCGCTCGATTCGGAAAGTGAGCGCATGATCCAGTCCGCCTTGGAAAAACTTTCCGCCGGCAAGACCGTGGTGGCCATCGCCCACCGTCTTTCCACGGTCCTCAACTCCGACCTTATCGTGGTGATGAGCAACGGGCGCATCGCGGCCACCGGAACGCACGCCCAACTGCTGCGGTCATCCACCGATTATCGCACGCTGTACGAAATGCAGTTCAACCACGCCCCCGAGATCGCGGAGGCGGTCGTGTCGTGAAGATCCGCCGCGCACTGCTTTCCGTCTCGGACAAAACGGGCCTCGTCGAGCTGGCGCGCGGTCTCGCCGCGCACGGCGTCGAATTGCTCTCCACCGGTGGAACGGCCGCCGCGTTGCGGGAGGCGGGACTCGCGGTCAAGGACGTTGCCGAGCACACGGGCTTTCCCGAGATGCTCGACGGGCGCGTCAAGACGCTGCATCCGCTGGTCCACGGCGGTTTGCTCTTCCGCCGCGACCTCCCGGAGCACGTCCGTCAGGCCGGGGCGCACGGCATCGCGCCGATCGACCTTGTTGCGGTCAATCTTTACCCCTTCGAGCAGAGCGTGGCCCGTCCGGGTGTGACCCGCGAGGAGGCGATCGAAAACATCGACATCGGGGGGCCTTCCATGTTGCGCAGCGCGGCGAAGAACCACGCGGCGGTCACCGTGGCGTGCGATCCGGCGGACTACGCCGATGTTTTGCGGGAGATGGATGCAAACGGCGGCGCCACCACGCCGGCCACCCGGGAACGGCTCGCGCGGAAAGTTTTCGCCCTGACCTCCCGCTACGACCGCGCCATCGCCGCGTACCTCGGCGGGAGTGATGGATCCTTCGAGTGTGCCGAATCTCTCGCCATGACCCTGCGCTACGGGGAAAACCCGCACCAGAAGGGGGAGCTTTACGGCGATCTCTCCGCTCACCTTGAGCAACTGCACGGGAAAGAGCTGTCTTACAACAATCTTCTCGATATCACCGCGGCGGTCGATCTGATCGGTGAATTCGACGAACCAACCGTTGCCATCCTCAAACATACCAATCCCTGCGGGGTGGGCAGTGATGCCACACTGATTGGTGCGTGGGACAAAGCCTTCGCCACTGATCGGCAGGCTCCCTTCGGCGGGATCATCATCTGCAATCGACCGCTCGACCAACCTCTCGCTGCAGCCATCGCGGAAATCTTCAGCGAGGTGATCATCGCGCCGGATTTTTCGGCCGCCTCGCTCGAAATTCTCCGTAAAAAGAAAAATTTGCGCCTCATGCGGCTCAAGGGGAGGCCTCGCCCGGCATCGCGCGATGTCCGCTCCGTCCTCGGCGGGTTGCTCGTGCAGGACCACGATGCGGATTGCGGGCATGTCTCGGATGGAAAATGCGTCACCAAGCGCACGCCGGCTCCCGATGAAATCCGCGCGCTCGAATTCGGATGGAAAGTGGTCAAACACGTCAAATCCAATGCCATCGTCTTCGCCGGGCCCGACCGCACCTTGGGCATCGGAGCCGGGCAGATGTCGCGTGTCGACTCGGTGCGCATCGCCGTCTGGAAAGCGGGCGAGGCCGGGCTTTCTCTCGCGGGCAGCGCGGTGGCCAGCGATGCATTTTTCCCGTTCCCCGACGGCCTTGTGGCTGCGGCCGAGGCCGGCGCGACCGCGGCCGTCCAACCGGGGGGTTCGGTGCGGGACGCGGACGTCATCGCAGCGGCCGACGAACGCGGCATGGCCATGGTCTTCACCGGAAAACGTCACTTCCGGCATTAAATTACTCCGCATCCCGCACATTGATGCGCTAGCTTGTCCGCCGTGAGCTACCAGGTTTTCGCCCGCAAATACCGTCCGCAGATTTTCGAGGAGGTCCTCGGGCAGGATGCCGTGGTGCGCACGCTGCGCAACGCGATCAAATCCGGGCGGCTGGCCCACGCCTACCTCTTCGTCGGGCCTCGCGGCGTTGGTAAGACTTCGACCGCGCGCATTTTCGCCAAGGCGCTCAATTGCGTGAAGGGTCCGACCGAAAAACCCTGCGGCGAATGCGACCCTTGCCGCGAGATTGCCGGCGGCAACAGCCTTGATGTCCTCGAGATCGACGGCGCGAGCAACAACGGCGTCGAACAGGTGCGCGAGCTGCGCGAGAACGTCCGCTTTCTTCCCTCGCAGGGCAAATTCCGCATCTATCTCATCGACGAGGTGCACATGCTGAGCACCGCGGCCTTCAACGCTCTGCTCAAGACGCTGGAGGAACCTCCGGAGCACGTGAAGTTCCTCTTTGCCACCACCGAGGCGCACAAACTTCCCGCGACAATCATCAGCCGCTGCCAGCGCTTTGATCTTCAACCCATCCGTGACGAAGTCGCCGCCGCGCACCTGCTGGCCATCGCGAAAAACGAGAAGATTTCCCTCGATCCCGGAGCGGCCGAAGTGATCGCGCGGGCTGCCGAGGGTGGTATGCGCGACGCCGAATCCATGCTCGACCAAGTAGTCTCCTTCTGCGGCGACAAAGTCGGGGAGGAGGAGGTGCTTTCCATTTTCGGCTTCGCTTCCGCCACCGACGTGGCCGCACTGGCCGGACACATCCTCTCCGGCGATGCGGCCGCGGCGCTTGATCTGGTCGCGGCACAAGCC
>Ga0209598_10000614_pt1 | contig 28963 bp, 24 predicted proteins | sample M_140807_EF_Meta_FD_187317 | JGI IMG/M metagenome (GOLD analysis project Ga0209598, IMG submission 187317) | Freshwater microbial communities from Lake Montjoie, Canada to study carbon cycling - M_140807_EF_MetaG (SPAdes) (version 2) | ecosystem: Environmental > Aquatic > Freshwater > Lake...
TCTACAAGTCTGGATGTACTGATTGAAGATGCCATTACCACCAGCGATACCGATGCCGAAACTGACTGGACGGTCATAACCGACTATCTGGAGGATTTAAAACGCAAGCCACTTGATTTAAATTCGGCAACCAAAAATCAGTTGTCGAATATTCCCGGGTTTTCAGAAATTCTGATTAATCGTTTGTTTGCGCATATCCAGCAAAATGGCGCTTTAACTTCCTTGTTTGAACTTCAGGCAATCGAAGGATTTACGGAAGATGTATTCAAACAAATTCAGCCATTTGTAACTGTTCGTGATGCAAAGGCATTAGATATTCGCAAGTCTGGCGAACACGCTGCAGGACCTTCCTTTTCAGACCTTGTTTCTGGTATGAAAATGGAATTTATTCAGCGCTATTCTACTACACTGGAAACACAGAAAGGCTACACCGCACCGGACACAAACAGTGATGGCAGTCTTACCACACGCTATCTTGGAGGGCCGGGCAGAGTGTATACGCGTTTCAGAGTTAGAAACGGTCAGAATTTTAGCTTTTCCTTGCTGGGAGAATCAGATTCAGGAGAAAAAATTGCTTGGTCTCCAGAAAAAAAACAATATGGATTTGATTTCTTATCCGGACACATAGCCCTAATGAACTATGGAAGAATAAAACGAGTCGTGATTGGTGATTATAATTTGCAGTTAGGTCAAGGTTTGATTTTATCAACTGGCCTGGGGTTTGGCAAAGGGGTAGAGACCGTAAACAGTGTAAAACGATCTAACTTTAACATTAGACCATATACTTCTGTAAATGAAGCGACCTTTATGCGTGGTGGTGCAGTTGCATATGCTTTTGGTCCAGTGCAGGTGACAGCATTTGGTTCGAAGAGATTGTTGGATGCAAATTCTTTAAATCAGACAGATACGCTTGAAAATACTGCTGATTTTGTGAATTCAATTCAAACTAGCGGTCAGCATCGCACAGAATCAGAACTTGAAAATCGCCAGACCTTAGGTGAAACCTCGGGAGGTGGCCGGGTAGAATATATCAAAAGAAATATAACCATTGGTTCCACAGTGTATTACCAGGAATTTGACAAACCCTTTACAACAGGAAATAATGTCTATCAGAAATATGACTTTACTGGTTCACAAAATTTATTGGTTGGAGTTGACTATGATTTTGTGTATAAGAATATTAATGTTTTCGGAGAAGTCGCCAGAAGCAGTAGCGGTGGAATTGGAGGTATAATGGGAATGCTTGCTGCTCTTGATCCTAAATTGGAGTTTTCACTCTTGCTAAGAAGTTTCGACAAGGATTTTCATTCTTTCAGAGGTTTTGTTTTTGCTGAACGTCCCCGAGAACCACAGAATGAAAGAGGTGCCTATTTAGGAGTAAAAATCAAACCAAATAAAAAACATTTAATTTCTGCTTACTTTGATCAATACTATTTTCCATGGTATAGATATAATACGGATTTTCCTTCTTTTGGATATGATTTTCTTGGACAATACACCTATACTCCTGATAAAAAAACAGAGTTTTATGTACGATACCGTTCTGAATCCAAATTGCAAAATGCTGATTCTCTTGAAACCGGTCAACTTATAAACCAACAAGCGTGGGCTCAACGAAATCATGTCCGGGGTCAGTTTACCTATACGCTTAACAGAGTTATTAAACTTAGAACAAGAGCTGAATACAGTTGGTACAATGAGAATCCTGGTCAGTCACAAACTGGCTATATGATGTATCAAGATTTTATTTGGGATCTTAGCTATAAATTTAAATTCAGTACCCGGTACGCCATATTTGATACAGAATCGTATGACACCAGAATTTACGTGTACGAAAATGACGTTCCTACGTTTTATACCATTTCTCCTTATAATGGAAAAGGAACTAGGTATTACGTTATGTTGAATTATACTCCGTTCAAAGGAGTTGATTTATTTGCCAGATATTCAAGAACTACCTACACGGATCGCGAAACAGTAGGTTCGGGTCTGGACGAAATTGAGGGTAATCACCGTTCGGATTTAAGGGTAATGCTTAGGTTGGTATTTTAATATTCACCAAAACTGACCTATATCATTTTACGAATCTGCAATAATCCGGAAATTTATATCGTTAATCCAATGCGAGGCGTTCTTTATACCATTCTTTCAGAATAGTTAAGTTGATTGTGTTTAGTTTAGGATGTCGTATTGTAAAATATGGCATCCTATTTTTTTTTAGAGACCAAATCTTTGGAGCTCATGCTTAATTTTAGTTTCGGGTGTGACAAAAACGGTATGAATTCCAAGAAGTGCGGCCATTTCAATATGCTGTGGGCTATCTTCGAAATACAAAGTTTCTTCCGGTTTGTATTTTTGTTCGGAAAGTACTTTTTGGAAAATTTCAGCATGGGGTTTTCGCATCCCAATTTTATGTGAAAAATAACATGCAGAAAAGCTATCAAACAATGGTTTGCATTCCGGAGAAATAAATTCATAATGCAATTCATTAGTATTAGACAGCAAGGTTAAATGCACTTTTTCGCTCAAATTGCGAATAATTTCAGTACTAAAAGGAAACAATCCCAGCAACATCGCATTCCATGCAGATTCAAACTCTACCTCTGTACATTCAAAGCTATATTTTTGGCAAAGTGCATTTTTAAAATCACGTTTTTCAATTTTACCTGTTTCAAAAGCATCAAACAACTCATCTTGCATAGTCCTGGAATAAACGAGTTCATTATTACCCGAAGAAGATGTAAGGCTTTTAAATGCATTTTCCATTATACGATAATCAATATCGTACAATACTCCGCCAAGGTCAAAAATGATATTTTTAATATTCATCCTGTTTTAATTCTTTGATTTCACTTTCTTCTGCAAAACTGTATCCCGTACAAGAAAGTACAGGTTGAACCGGGTACTTTGAATAGGAATTATTCTGTTTGCTTTTAAGGCACAACAGGAATACAGACCCTCTGTTATTTTTGATTAATCTGACTTCTTTACAAGAAGTACACAAAGATTTAAAGTTTTTATTTCCGAAAAACATCAGGAATATAAAAGGCTACATCCTCTTAAATCTCCGGCATCTACCCTGCCCAGCACTTCAAAAGCGCCCTTTTCATCTTCTTTTCCAATGTCATCTGTTCTTATAAATGCACAGGTATCCATATTTGCCAAATCGGTAATATGTATTCTTCCATATTTGCCTTTTTCCAAGATACGAAAGGGATCATGCAGGTCATAGATCTCTACCTTCATCCAGGGAGGACAAATAAATTTACCCTGCTCTATGGTGTATGCCTGACTTAACAGTTCTGTCATACCATATTCAGAGCAAAAGTTTGCTTTTGGAAACTTGAGGGCTAGCAATTCATATAATTCTTGTCTTGTTAATTCTTCCCTTTTACCTTTCATACCTCCTGTTTCGATGATTGTAATAGGAAATAGTAATGGTTCTTTGAGAAATGCAGCAAAATCCAGAAGGGCAAATGTTACGCCAAACAGCAGGATATTTTCTCCCCTTTCAGAAGCCTGATACAACATTTCTTCCAAGGCCTGAAAATTACTGAGGTAAAAACCGCTACCCGGATTACCAAAATGCTCAATCAGGGATTTAACCATATAAACCAGAGAGGAATTACTTCTTTCCAGATAACCGGGTAAAAGACCAGCAATGGTAAAAGGGCCAGTCCCAAACCTGGCAGTAAAAGCCTTTTCAAAACTAAACCTGTAAATTTCGGGTCTGTAAATTGGATGCCTTGAGGACAAACTCCCTGTCGTGCCACTACTTTCAAAAACAATGGCAGGGACATATTCATGTGAATCCAAAAAACTAAAATCTCTAAAGAATTGCACTGGAAAATGAACTCGCCCTTTTTGGCCGGTTTGTTTTGTAAATTCCTGTAAAAAAGAGACTTTTTGTGTCTGATGGTGCCAGATTTCGTTTGCAACCCATTCAAAATCTTCAGCACTCTGCGATGCTTTTTCTAAGAGTTGGATGGGATTTGGAAGTAACACTGTGCAAAAATAACAATCCCGCAGACAAGAGCCTGCGGGACTGAAACCTAAACTAAACCATGAAAAATTATAGTTATAACGATTTGGCTGTGCAAAAAGTTATCAGAACTGTCAAATTTTTTGCAAAAGTATGAAAAACTTCTTTCAATCTTATGCGTATATTTATAACGAATGAGCAAGTATAATATTTTTTATACGATTACATTGGGTATTTTGTTACTGATGATTAATTCCTGTACTGGGAAAAAGCCCGTTTTTCCAGTAGAACCGGAAGTAACCTTTGTTTCAGTTGACCCATCAACGTTTAAGCAATTTAATGGGATTGTTAATATGACTATTAGTTTCAAGGATGGAGACGGCGATTTGGGGAGTTCAAATCTTGAAGATTATAATCTATTCATCACGGATAACCGGACAAATTTGCCAGATAGTGTACGGAAATTAAATTATTGCCTTCCTCCTTTAGATTCAGATGCAAATAATCCCTCAATTTTGGGCACGATAACAGTCAAAATTCCGGCAACCGGCCTTTCAAAATTTTTTCCTCCTTTTGTGGGGCCTACAACAGAAGAAATGGATTATTCGATTTATGTTGTGGACAGAGCAGGACATAAAAGCAATGTGGCAGTAAGCTCTAAACTTACTATAACCCAATAAGTGGCTGAAAGCAATTCATATTACTATGTTAAATTTATAGGCATTGGAGCCTTTGCAGATTATTATCAAGCTACTTTTTTTAAAACTTACCTGGAGCAGTTTGGCATAGAAACCAGAATTAGCAGGGAACACCTACATTCTATTTTTGGACTGAATGCAAATTCTATTACTGGGAATGTAGAAGTTCAGGTTCCGGAAGATAAACAGGAACTTGCTTTGGAAAAAATGGAAGTGTTTTTTGAACTCAATCGTGAGCATGGTGGGTTTGAGACTTGTCCAGGGTGCAACTCTTTTATAACACGCAAGGCTTTGGATTGTCCGGAATGTGGACTAATGTTGGTCTGAGCAATTAATTTTAGGCTCTCATCCACCACTGGAAACGCTTCATCCATATTGGCAAACAGACATTCAGTTTTTAAAGAACGTAGGCCCGAGAAGAGCTGAGTTACTTAAAACAGAATTAAATATAAACACATACTTCGATTTATTACATTTTTTTCCGCGAAAATATCTTGACAGAAGTAAGGTTTACCAAATTAAGGATATCCATGGAGAAGAATCTTTTGTTACGCTAACAGGGAAAATAATTTCCAAGCAAGTAAATGAAATCGGAAAAAATAAAAAAAGACTTACTGCTATTTTCTCAGATGGAAGTAAAACAGCCGAACTTGTTTGGTTTCAGGGCATTTCATGGCTGAATGAACATCTGAAACCAGGATTGGATTATGTTCTGTTTGGGAAGCCCGGAGTATTCAGATCACAAGTGCAATTTGTACATCCGGAGTTAGAAATAATAAAATCAGAAGAAGAAGTTACTCTTCACTTAAATATACTTGCTTTTTACCCATCAACAGAAAAACTTAAGCGTTCAGGAACAGATGCGCGGGTATTTCGTGGCTTAGTGAGAAAAGTATTAGAGGATTGTCCTCTATTGGCCGAAAATCTTCCTGATGGCATTCTCTCAGAATTCCATCTGCCAGGCAGATTTGAAGCGCTCAAAACCTTGCACTTTCCACAGGACTTCACCCATTTACAGGCGGCCAAAAGGAGGGTAAAATTTGAAGAAGTTTTTTTCTTCGAATTGATGCTGGCAGTGAAACAAAAGCAATACCAACCGAAATTAAAAAGCCCTCCATTTGAAAAGGTAGGAACTTATTTAAATACTTTTTACAAAGAGCAACTACCGTTTTCATTAACCGAAGCTCAAAAAAGAGTTATCAGGGAAATTCGTCAGGATTTGGCAAAACCCTACCAGATGAACCGCTTGCTCCAAGGAGATGTTGGTAGCGGAAAAACAATGGTTGCGTTGATGTCTATGTTGATTGCAGCGGATAATGGTTTTCAGTCGGCTTTACTTACGCCAACAGAAATCCTTTCTGAGCAGCACTATAAAACAATCCAACGATATTGCGAACCACTGAATATTAAGGTATGCCTGCTTACGGGGAGTGTCCGACAGGCAGAAAAAAACAAATTGATTCAGGGAATTGCTGATCAGGAGTACAATATTGTTATAGGCACCCATGCACTTTTGGAAAAGCCCGTAATTTTTAAAAATCTGGGACTTACAATCATAGATGAGCAGCACAAATTCGGCGTTTTGCAGAGAGCAAGATTGTGGCAAAAAGGGAAAATCACACCCCATAATCTGGCAATGACGGCCACACCTATACCTCGTACTTTAGCAATGACTTTATATGGCGACCTGAATGTTTCAGTAATAAATGAACTTCCCCCTGGAAGGAAACCTATACAGACCAGAATATTATCTGAATCTCGACGTCTTGAAATGCTGGGATTTGTAAGAAAACAGCTTTCTGAGGGTCACAGAGCATATTTTGTATATCCCCTAATAGAAACCTCTGAAAAAATCGACCTTAAAGCAGCAACTGAAGGGTATCTTTTTTTGAAAGACTATTTTGCTATTTATGGAGTTGGTTTGGTGCATGGCAGGATGGAATATAAGGAAAAAGAAGCTGAGATGCTGGCTTTTGCAAGTGGAAAGAAAAAAGTACTGGTAAGCACTACAGTAATTGAGGTTGGGGTTGATGTTCCGGAAGCTACGGTAATGGTTATTGAGAATGCTGAAAGATTCGGATTGTCTCAACTGCATCAATTGCGTGGCAGGGTTGGCAGGGGAGCCGAACATTCATTTTGTTTGTTGATGCCTGGAAATCAGGTTAGTAAGGAAGGGGTTTTGAGATTGAAAGCTATGGAAAGCACTCAGGATGGATTTAAATTGTCTGAAATTGATCTCGAAATCCGAGGACCTGGAGACCTTATGGGTATAAGACAAAGCGGAATGCCGGAATTCAGGTTGGCAGATTTAAGTCAGGATCAGGAAATAATTTTAGCAGCAAGAAACGCTGCATTTGATCTGATAGAAAGAGATTCTGAGTTGTTAGCGCCTGAAAATAAAGTAGTTAAAGCCTTTTTCCATCCATATTTTACCGCAAATAAAAAGTTCCTGGGCTTAAGTTGACATTTTGGATAAATGATAAGTGGTATATTTACGACCTCAAACCGGGATAACTAACCTGAAATGCTAATTAACCAAAGGCATCTTCACTATTTATACTACTCCCTAACCGTTTTAATACTACTTACAACGGTTTCATGTAGTTATAAAAAAAGAAAGATCCTATTTAAAACTGCAGTAGAACACGAAAAAGAAGGTGTGCCTATTGTACATATTTATGCTAATGGAGATACTTTTTCAGGATCTTCAGAGCAATATGTTCGCAAAATCCAAAAAAACGATAAGATTGTTGTACGTTTTTTAAACAATTATGATATAGAATCAAGTCAAACATCTAACGGACCAGGTGAACCTCTTGATAAAGCTCCTTATTACGTTGTTGACAAATCTGGGGAGATTACCCTTCCATTAATAGGAAATGTGAAAGTGATTGGTTTATCTCAGGAAGAAACTTCAGAAAAATTGAAGAAATTATATTCTAAAGATTATAAAAATCCAATTGTTGAAGTGGACATTTTGAACGTTTCTATAAATGTTCTGGGAGAAGTTCAACGCGAAGGTGTTTATCCATTGGTAAAAGATGAAATGTACCTGCATGAAGTTTTGGCTCTTGCTGGAGGAATTACCTCTTTTGGAAAAAAAGAAAATGTAAAGATTATAAGAGGTAACCTGAAGAATCCCGAAATCATTATCGTTAATATGACTATGATTGAGTCTTTATCCTCCGATGAAATATTGGTTAGGGAAAATGATATAATATATATCGAACCCAGACCTGGAAAAATGGTTGCCGATGCAATGGCACCATATATTGTCTATACATCCGTACTTACAGGAATTTTAACCCTAGCTATCATTTGGGTAAGAACAGCACCTCGTTAAAATAAACCAATCTTTATACTATCTAGTGGCAGAATCCATTAAAAATAAACCTGCATTTAGCAATGATATTAACTTCGGGAAAATCATTGCATTAATTACCAGATTTTGGTATTGGATTGCTGTTAGTGTTGTAGTATTCCTTATCGGAGCGAGGATATATTTGAATTATAAACTTCCGGTATATGAAAGTGGCGCTATGATTAAACTTGAGTCAAATCAAAGCAGCGTAACTGATTATCTTTCAATTGATGTATTCGAAGGAGTTAAAGATCAGATATTAACTGAGGTTCAGGTAATTCAATCCAGAAGCATAATTGAGAAAGCAATTAATACAATGCCCATTGAAATTAGCTATTTTGCTGTGGGCACATTAAAAACTACTGAACTTTATAATAAATCTCCATTTTTAGTTGTTCCAGAGTTTAGGGATTCTTTGGCAGAAACAAAGAAAATTCTCTACTCTGTAGAATATCAGGGCAATAATAAATTTAGAATTGAAGCAGCTAACCCTGAAGGAAAGAAATTTAAAAGAAAAGTTCGTATTGGACAATCTTTTGAAGTTGAGGGCACTCGGATGAGAATTGAAAAAAATCCTGTTGGTCTTCCTTTAGTTCAGGGAGGGCAATATCAATATAAGTTCAATTCTATAAATAGTCTTTATAGGCGGTTTAAAGAAAATCTTTTTGTAAAAGATGGCGGTAAAGGAGTTCAAATTATTAATATCAGATATCAGGATATTCATCCAAAAATTGTTTCAGATTTTATAAATGCACTTTGTAGTGTATATGTTAACGAAGACATAGAAAACAAATCAAAAGCCGCATCTCAAACTCTTGATTTTATAGAAGAACAGCTAGGAGATTTATCGGTTAAAGTTCAGCTTTCTGAAGTTGATATAGAGAATTTCAAAAAGAAAAATGATATAGTTGATCTTACTGAAAATTCTATGATTAGTCTTGAAGCAATAACTAATTTAGAAGTTCAGAAAAGCGTTTACGATATTCAGAATCTGGCAATAAAAGAAATCGAACATCAGGTTAAATCAAACGTTTCGAAAGACATTACTCAAATGAACCTGAGTTTGGATGGCAATTATGACCCTGTCCTGTTTAGTCTTGTTCAAACTCTCAATGAATTAAACAGGGAACTTAATGCCAGAATGCAACGGTATACACCCAATTCCCAACAAATTCAATTGGTTGAAAATCAGATTGAAGATGTGAAAAAATCTATTCTTACAAATCTTGAAAATGCAAAAAACAAGAATGATGAAAAATTAAATTATTTTAATACCCAATTAAAAGATGCTAAATCTAAACTACGTTCTTTTCCTGAATCTCAGAGAATATTTTTGAACCTACAGAGAAATTTTGAAGTAAATGAGAAAGTATTTGCTTTTTTAATGGAAAGAAGTCTGGAGGCGAAGGTTACTAAAGCATCAGTTGTATCTACACTTAGGGTTATTGACTATGCTAAATCTCCTGAACAACCTGTTGCTCCAATTCCTTCCCTGATTTATACTATTTCGGCTGTGCTTGGTATTTTATTTGGAGTCCTTGCCATCCTTGGGTTTGATACCTTTGATGATCGCCTTAAAAAGCAATCTGATGTGGAAATGATCAGTGATACTCCAATGATTGGTTCCATTCGTACTTCTCAGGCGGCCAAAGATGAAGCAACACTGCCTACCATGCAGGTGTTGGATAATCCTAAATCCGCTTTTTCTGAGTCAATTCGCGCTGTACGAACCAATCTTCAGTTTCTTGCATCTGATAAAAAATCAAAGGTTGTGAGTTTAACTTCAACCATTTCCGGAGAAGGAAAAACCTTTTTGGCAATTAATATCGCTGGAGCAATTTCTTTGCTGGACAAGAAAGTTGTCATTCTTGGACTTGACCTTAGAAAACCGAAATTGGTTGGTGCATTTGATTTAGATACTACTAAAGGTATTAGTACTTACTTGGTAGGAAAAGACACCTTGGAAGCTGTAATTACCAAAACCCAATATGACAATTTGGATGTAATTGGTTCTGGACCAGTTCCACCAAATCCATCCGAATTAATTCAAAGTGATCAGATGAAGATGCTGGTCGAAAAGCTAAAAGAAATATACGATTATATTCTAATTGATACTGCGCCAGTAGGACTTGTTGCAGATGCCGTTTCTGTAATGAAAATGGCAGATGTAAATCTCTATGTGGTTAGAGCTTCATATTCTAAAAAGTTCTTCTGTAAGATTCCGGACAGAATTGCTACAGAACATAATCTCAATAATATTTATATCCTCGTAAATGCATCAGATGCTGGCGGTGGTGGATATGGTTCCTATTATGGTGGGTATTACGGTGGTTACTACGGTGGATATTACGGAGGTTATTACGGATACGGTTCAGGATATGGTTACGGCTATGGCTATTATTCTGACGATGAAAAGAAAAAAGCTAAATTCAACTGGAAGGACGTATTTGTCAATAAAAAGAAAAATAATTCTTCTTATTGATTAACATAGCCATATGTCATTTTTATCCAGACTTTTTAGTTCTTCTTCAGAAAACTCCCCAGAAATAAATAATTTCTCGGGATTGGTGAATGACATTCATTCTCATTTTCTTCCTGGAATTGATGACGGGGCAGCTACCATAAATGATTCCTTAAATCTTGGGCAAGCATTTCTGGAAATGGGGTATAAAAAGGTTATAACCACTCCTCATGTAATGGCAGATGGTTTTCCAAATAAAACGGAAACTATTCTGGAAAAACTGAATGAAGTAAGGTCTGCTTTTAAATCTGCGGATATTTCTTTAGAGATTGATGCCTCTGCCGAATATTATCTGGATGAAGGATTTGAGTCTCAGTTAAATAAAAAAGATGTTTTACCCTTTTTTATTGATGGTTCTCCTTATTTGCTGTTTGAAGCAAATTATGTATCAAGACCCATGAATCTTGAAGGGATTATTTTCCGAATGAACAGCCTTGGGTATAAACCTGTTCTTGCGCATCCAGAGCGCTATAATTGGTTGTGGGGAAAAAAATTAACTGATTTAGAAGAATTAAAAAATACCGGTGTATTGTTTCAGGTAAATATTTCTTCATTTGGCGACATTTATTCGGAAAGAGCAGGAAATATCGCCCGAACGCTTGCTAAAGCAGAAATGATTGAATTTTTGGGATCAGATTGCCACCATTTGCGACATATTGGTAATATGAAAATGGCGGTTGACAGGAGTCCTGAACTTAGAAAACTGATTTTATCAGGTAAAATTCTGAATGCACGGTTATAAGAACTTTCTCTTAACAATTCGGTAAAATACTTATTCAATATAAAACCGTATTTTTGCAACACTTTTATCAGGACAGTCTTTAAAATGGCCGACTTGCACATCATTCCGCACCAGCATCTGGTACAGAGATCAGATAGAGAACAACTTAATAAGCACAAATCTGCCATTATCTGGTTCACTGGCTTGTCAGGTTCAGGCAAATCCACGCTGTCACACAGTCTGGAACTGGAATTTCATAAAATGGGATTTCGCACCTATGTACTGGATGGAGATAATATCCGTACTGGACTGAATAAAGATCTGACTTTCTCCGATAATGATCGCAAGGAGAATATTCGAAGAATTGGAGAAGTTGCAAAACTGATGATGGATGCAGGTGTTATTGTAATAACTGCATTTATTTCTCCTTTCCGTGAAGATCGTCAACTCGTAAGAGATTTAGTTACAGCAGGTGATTTTTTTGAAATTTTTGTAAACTGCCCGTTGGAAGTCTGCGAACAGCGAGATGTTAAAGGCCTCTACCAGAAAGCAAGAGCAGGGGTAATTAAAGACTTTACAGGAATTCACTCTTCATTTGAAGAACCTGCCAATCCAGAATTCGAAGTTAAAACAGCTGAGGAACCTTTATCAAATTCTATTGAAAAGCTCCTTGAATATTTTAAACATAAACTCCAAAAGGACTAAACATGTTATCCTATAATTTAAATCATCTGAGGGAACTCGAAGCTGAATCTATTTTCGTGCTTCGTGAAGTTGCCGCACAATTTGAACGTCCTGTTCTGTTATTTTCCGGTGGAAAGGATTCAATCGTGGTTTCACATCTGGCTCGAAAAGCTTTTTGGCCAGCCAAAATTCCATTTCCGTTAATGCACATTGACACTGGGCATAATTTTCCTGAAACTATTGAATACAGGGATTGGTGGATGAAAGAAATCAATGCCAATCTGTTGGTTAAATATGTTCAGGATTCTATTGATCAGGGAAGAGTTGTTGAAGAAAAAGGTCCTAAAGCAAGTAGAAATAAACTTCAAACAGTAACTCTGTTAGATGGCATTGCAGAACACAATTTTGATGCTGCCATTGGTGGAGCCAGAAGAGATGAAGAAAAGGCAAGAGCCAAAGAAAGATTTTTCTCTCACAGAGATGAATTCGGACAATGGGATCCTAAAAACCAGAGACCAGAACTTTGGAATATTTTCAACGGAAAAAAGAATGTTGGAGAACATTTTAGGATTTTTCCTATCTCAAACTGGACTGAAATGGATGTATGGATGTATATCAAATTTGAGAATATCGTCCTACCTTCTATTTATTTCTCTCATGAAAGGGAAGTATTCTGGAGAGATGGAATGATGCTGGCTAAAACTGATTTTATTACACTTTTACCAGAAGAAAAACTCTTTAAAGAAGTTATCAGATTTAGAACAATCGGAGATGCAACCTGTACAGGTTGTGTTTTGTCAGACGCTGCAACTATGGATCAAGTGATTGAAGAGGTGGCGAGCAGTCGTCAAACCGAACGCGGAACCCGCTCAGACGATAAGCGCTCTGAAGCTGCAATGGAAGATCGTAAGAAAGAAGGGTATTTTTAATTTAAGGAACTCATGAACAAAGAATCAAAAAACTACTTAGATATGGAGTTGCTTCGCTTTACCACTGCCGGTAGCGTTGACGACGGAAAAAGCACTCTTATTGGAAGGCTATTATATGATAGCAAATCAATTTTTGAAGATCAGCTCGAAGCCGTAAGAGCAACGAGTGAACGAAAAGGTTTGGAACACGTGGATTTATCTTTATTAACCGACGGCCTTAGAGCTGAACGTGAACAAGGAATCACAATTGACGTTGCTTACCGATATTTCGCAACTCCTAAGCGTAAGTTTATTATTGCTGATACTCCAGGACATATTCAATATACCCGTAACATGGTTACTGGTGCTTCCACAGCCAATCTTGCATTGATTCTGATTGATGCCAGAAATGGTATTATGGAGCAAACCTGCCGTCATAGTTTTATTGCATCCCTGCTACAGATTCCGCACATCATTGTATGTGTTAATAAGATGGATCTTGTTGACTATAGCGAAGAAGTGTATGATAAAATTGTAGAAGATTATACCAATTTCGCAGCGAAACTGGATGTGCGCGATATTCAGTTTGTACCTATTTCTGCCTTAAAAGGAGATAATGTAGTAGACAAATCCGAAAATATGACCTGGTATCAGGGTGCTACTTTATTGTACCTTTTGGAACACGTTCATATCAGCAGTGATTTGAACCATATTGACTGCCGTTTCCCGGTTCAGTTTGTGGTAAGGCCTCAAAATGATGAATTTCATGATTACAGAGGGTATGCTGGTAGAATAGGTAGCGGTATTTTTAAACCTGGTGATAAAATTACTGTACTTCCTAGTGGCTATTCTTCCACAATAAAGACAATTGACCTCTTTGGTGAAACTTTTGAAGAAGCCTTTGCTCCAATGTCTGTAAATATTACCCTTGAAGATGATATTGACATCTCGAGAGGTGACATGCTGGTAAAGGAAAATAATTTACCTGAAGTTGGTCAGGATATTGAAGCAATGATTTGCTGGATGAGCGAAAAACCGCTACAGGTAAATGGAAAATATCTCATTCGCCATACATCCAAAGAATGTAAATGCCTTGTTAAAGAAGTTCGTTATAAAATGAACATAAATACTTTGCATAAAATCGAAGAAGAAAAGGTTTTTGAAAAGAATGATATTGGCAGAATTATGCTAAGAACTGCCCTTCCACTTTTCTACGATTCTTATCGCAAAAACAGAACTACCGGTAGTTTTATCTTGGTAGAGGAAGGCACCAACATTACTGTTGGAGCAGGGATGATTATTTAATCCTAAAATGGACATAAAAAATCTAACGGCTCTTGCTTTGCAGGCATCTACTGCAGGTGCCTCAGAAATTCTTTCTGTTTATGATCAGGCTGATTTTTCTATAGAAACAAAAGGGGATCAGTCTCCACTGACTGAAGCAGATAAACGAGCACATCTTGCAATAGTTAAAATTCTTCAAACCTCTGGTTTACCGATTTTAAGTGAGGAAGGTAAAAATATTCCTTACGATGAACGAAAAAACTGGGATACTTTCTGGCTGGTTGATCCATTAGATGGTACCAAAGAATTTATCAAACGTAATGGTGAGTTTACAGTAAATATAGCTTTGGTACAAAATTCCAAAGTTATTGCCGGAGTTATTTGGGTTCCTGTAACCGGAGTCATTTATGCAGGCATTATTGGTACCGGAGCATGGAAACATGAACCCGGAAAATATCCCCTTACTGCTGAAATTCTTGCTGACTTTGATTCCTTCACTCAGGTAAGTCTTGAGATTCCTCAAAGCTCACTTCCGGAAACTTACACCCTTGTTGCAAGTCGTTCACACATGTCTCCCGAGACGGAAACCTATATTAAGGAAATCGAACAACAACAAGGTCAAGTAAATCTTATCTCTTCAGGAAGTAGTTTGAAATTATGTCTTGTTGCTGAAGGTGCGGCTCATGAATACCCAAGATTCGCTCCTACAATGGAATGGGATACAGCAGCCGGGCAGGCAATAGCTGAAGCTGCAGGCAAAACCGTTGTTCAATGGCCAGAGTTAGCCCCGCTTACTTACAATAAAGAAAACTTACTGAATCCCTGGTTTCTGGTTAAATAAATTCATTTCATGAACGGTGTTCGGTATCTTTTTGTTTTCGGGACCCGTCCCGAAGCAATTAAAATGGCGCCTTTGGTTCGCCATTTTCTTGAACACCTTGGTAGTGAAGCGGTAAAAGTTTGTGTAACCGGGCAACACAAAGAAATGTTGCAACAGGTATTGGACTTTTTTGGGATTGTTCCCGATTATAACCTCGCTCTGATGCGCCCCAATCAGACCCTTTTTGACATAACAGCTGAAGGTCTTAAAGGTTTGGAAGGGGTAATTAAAGAAACAAATCCTTCCTGTATTTTAGTCCAGGGAGACACTACAACTGCTTTTATTGGAGCTTTGGCAGGGTTTTATACCAAAACCAAAGTAGCTCATATAGAAGCAGGATTAAGAAGTGGAAATAAATTTTCTCCTTTCCCGGAAGAAGTTAACCGCATCCTTGCAGGGCATTTATCTGATTTTCACTTTCCACCTACAATTAAGGCAGAAGAGAATCTTAGAAAAGAACAAATTGTTGATAATATTTATACTGTTGGAAATACAGTAATTGATGCTTTGTTTCTTGGACTTGATTTGATTCAATCCAACGGTGAATCAGAATACAGAAACAGATTTTCTTTCTTAGATTTAAGCAAAAGAATAATTCTCGTTACTGGTCACAGAAGAGAAAGTTTTGGAGGTCCTTTTGAGGATATATGTCAAGCCCTATTGGATATTCGTTCTCTTGCCGGGGATATTGAAATCGTATATCCAGTTCATTTAAATCCTAATGTACTTGAACCGGTCAATAGGATTTTAGGTTCAACATCTGGAATCCATTTGATAGAACCTCTAAGTTATCCCAATCTGATATGGTTAATGAGCAAATCACACCTCGTATTAACTGATTCGGGAGGCATACAGGAAGAAGCGCCTTCTTTAGGCAAGCCAGTTCTGGTAATGCGGGAAGTAACTGAACGTCAGGAAGGCATAGATGCAGGAACAGCATTGCTGGTAGGCACCAACCGAGAGAATATTGTTAACAATACCAAAAGGTTGCTTGAAGACCAGGCTTTTTATAATCATATGGCAAAAGCAGTAAACCCATACGGAGATGGCAAAGCCAGTGAGAGGATTTTAAAAATCCTTGAAAATGCCTTTAACTAACTCAGCTGGTTATTATTTCTGACGCCCAATTTGAATTACCAGATTAGAATTCAGTGCTAAACCATTTCCTAAAGATGGAGAGAAGAATGCTGGCAAATTCTCTAACCCAATTCCCCAGCAAATAGATTTGGACACACCAACCGCAGAATGAATACCTGCGCTGATTTTTCCATAGCCACCACCGGTGAACGACATACCAATTCTCCAAATATTTTTAAGATTGTAGGTGTAAAACACATTGAAATTTGAGATTTTAACACTCACAGGCACCTGATTAAACCCCTGGTAGAATAAAAATCCTACAGTATGCTGATCGTATTCTTCTTCTTTTCCAAAACCATATTGAGCACTCGCTAAAAATCTGGTTGGTAACGGCATCGAGAAATTAAACCCTTCCCTTTCATTAGGTGTATAAACCGAATTAAGCGAATCTTCAGTCTGGGAACCTCCAAAGAAGTAATCGTATATATATCCTTCATAATGAACCAAACCTGATTGGGCATACTCTCTGGTATCTTTAGTATATTTAATTCTTCCAATATCCACCATAGCCAGGGAAAACTGCACTCCCTTGTATTTACCTGTGGCACTCAGATCAAACCCAATGCCACTTCCAGCAGGTTTGCCAAAAATGGGAAAATTGCTATCTCCTACGCCAGCCATTTTGATATTGTAATTAAAATTCAAGTCTATAAACCTTCCATCTGGGTCAGTGTACATAGTCGCTTTTGTATCTTCCATGTAAAGAGCAAAAGAACTTGTGATGAGTTTTAATTTGCCCGCAACACTTAAATTAAAATCTCCGGATTCAACCAAATTATGACCAACTAATCCAAGGCTATATTCTGTTCCTGTCCATGCATTTACACCAAATGGACCTAATTCAACTGTTTTTCCAGCAAACTGTTTATTCCCTTTCCAAGCGAGTTCCAACAATGTTTCAGATATACGCAAATTCAACGCAGTTCTGCTTGCGATCCCTCCTAAAATATAAAGATCTTTTGATCCTGCTTTTGCTTTAACAGCGATTTGAAACAAATTGCCATCAAGTCCTGCACCAATAATATTTTTTTCATTTCCAGCTTTAGAAATGAAATCTGACATGGATATTGAATCTATTCCTCCATTCTGAATCACATTAGAAAAAAGGTCATAGTTTACAAAATTATTAGTAAGCCAGAAACCTCCGCCAAAACCGATTTGAACTTTTTCATTTTTCATATCCAGTGCAGAAGGTATATACCTTGCTCCGGGTACTTTATCCCATTGGGAAAATTGAGTAGTAAGATCATTCTGAGCTTCAGAAGATAGTCCTGTTAAAACAAGAAATAAGACAAATATTAATTTTTTCATGACAATAATAATTATTGAATATCAACTTTAACGTCAGCCACAAGTTGCTGTGTTTGAAAATTTGTTTTCCGGATAACTACTGTGCCATTACCCGGAGTTGTAACCATTTTAATTACAGGAACAGCGTAAATTGCATTTTCCAAATCATTGATTCTCTGATTGTCAAAAGTCACATCTAAGCGCGTTTCAATTGGTTCCGTTACTTCGCCACTGCCATTTATCAATGCTGAACTAACATTTGTATTTCCAACAAACATTGAATCTAGGATGTTCTTGTTGTCATTCAGAAAGTACAACTGCACATAGAAATCTGCTGGTAGCCCATTGTTTACAAAAAGAGAGAGTTTACCATTATAGGTATCTGTTGGTAAATCATTTCCTACCATATTAAAATCAAGCGTATCGTCAAGTGACAATTCATTACCTGAATTAATCCAAACGTTTTCTGCTACCGGCTGATCTAGCTTTATAGCAATGGAAAAGGATTCATTTCCTGAAACATTAACCGGTCCAACGCTTCCATCTGAACTAAAATCTTCGACACGTATAACCAGTGCTTTTTTTATGATTTTTCCAGCAAGGTCAAATCCAGGTGTAAATGAATATGCACCACCGTTTGAGGAAATATCTGTAGCAATTGCGTGACTAAACAAAGCAACATTATCGCCTTGAGAGAAAAAGGTAATTTTCGAACCCGCTTTAATGTTTATTGGCATTGAATTCAAGATCTCAAAACTCAATCTACCACTTTCAATTTCTAACTGTTCGAAAATATCGGTGATTGGTGTAGTATAATCCGGAAATTGTACATTATTGATAGGTGGAATAATAATTTGGTTACCAGATGTAATCCCTATATCTGCCAAATTCACATCCAATGATGCATTTATAGTTTCCAATCCAAGGATTTTATTCAGAGTAAGATCCGTTTTGACAAGCGGGCCAAGCAATTCTAGTGTCCAACCTGGTTTTCCACCAGAATCAATAGGTTTCCTGCATCCCGATACCAGGAAAAAAACTGCTAAGAGGGTAAATAAATACTTCATGGTTCCTGTTAAATAATTAATTTGGATTCCGCTACAAAGTACGGAATGAAATTTCAATCTAATATTAAATGTGGGGCTTGTATTGAAAAAGTTTCTGCTTCTCTGGACGAAATTGTCGGAAAAGGAAACTGGGAGGTAGATTTAACTGCTCCGGAACGCTGGCTTACAATTAAAAATATTCATACAGACGTTCAGGTTCTGAATGAAAAATTAAACTTACTCGGATACAAGGTTATGGAACCTGCCGCTTAAAGACCTTCGCTTTGTTGGTTAATGGACTCCAAATGGATGAGTTCGAAGAGTTTACGGATGAATTCCGGATCAACTCCAGACATTTCTGCCCAAAAAGACCTGTTTTCCAGAATTTCGTTCCAACGCTGATATTGATAATAGGAAATCAGATTTTCTTCCTTGAGAGATCCTATTCTTCTGGATACTTTCATTCTTTCAGCTAATAACTCCAGAAAGGCTCTGTCTATTTCATCAATCTCATCTCTGAGTTGCTGTAATTTTTCCTGAACCTGAAGATTATCTACAGATGGATTTCTAAAAACCAGGTGTTCTAATAAATGAATGAGTTCATTCGGGGAAAGTTGTTGGGCAGAATCGCTTAGAGCTTTCTCAGGAAGAGGATGCACTTCAACCATAAGTCCTTCATATCCAAGGTCTAGTGCTTTTTGTGCAACTTCAGGAATCAATGATCTTTTGCCGGCAATATGGCTTGGGTCACAAAACAAGGGAATCTCAGGATGTAACCTTCTGAACTCAAGAGGAATTTCCCAATTCGGATGGTTTCTAAATCTAATTTTTGAAAAACCTGAAAAACCTCGATGGCAAGCTGCCAGTTGAGTAATTCCTGCTTGATTTAGCCGTTCAAGCGCTCCAATCCAAAGAGACAAATCAGGGTTAACTGGATTTTTTACCAAAACCGGCATATCAACACCTTTGAGTGCATCAGCAATTTCCTGAACCGAAAAAGGGTTTACGGTTGTGCGTGCGCCAACCCATAATCGTGCGATTCCTGCTTCAAGAGCCTCCTCTACATGCTTTGCATTTGCAACTTCAATGATTGCCTCAAGACCATAGGTTTTTTGAACTTCTGCAAGCCAACTCAATGCAGCTGTTCCTAATCCTTCAAACTGATTTGGTCGGGTTCTTGGTTTCCAGATTCCTGCCCTAAAAACCTTAATATTCAGGCTACTTATTAATGTTGCAAGTTCATTTATCTGATCTATTGATTCTGCTGCGCAAGGCCCCGCAATGATAAAAGGCATGTTGCTACCAGTGTGCCAAACATTGGAACCAGACAAGGAAAACTTGGTATTTGCTTTACTCTCAATCAAGGTAACTCTGTAACGTTAGGAGCGTGAATTAGGTTTCAGGGTAAAACCTCACGAATCTGCTTTTTCTGCTTTCTCCATTGCAGGTATCCATGAATAACTACAGATGAAAAAATTATTAGGGTACCAACAAAAAAGCCAGGATGAAGCTGTTTAGATTCCCCCAAAAGAAAGAAGGCCAGTAAAATACCATAAACTGGCTCCAGATTGATGGTAAGGTTAGCAGTAAATGCTGAAATGTGACGCAGGCTGTTCAGACTTAAAGTATAGGCCAACGTTGTGCAGGCAAAAGACAATATCAGCAAATAAATCCAGTCATTGAAGGTTGGTTGAACCCATAAATTAGTTTCTGAAATGCCAGCAATCAAGCCGATTAAACCCAGGAAAACAAATCCGCTCAGCAACTCCCAGAAACTTGCAACATACGTATCAGAATTGCTTATAATTTTTTTATTTAACACAGAAAAAAGAGCGGCAAAAAAGGCACTTCCAATTCCCATTAATATTCCTTTAAGATAAAAATTGTGAAAGGTAAAAATAAGATAAATACCAAAAATAACCAATACTCCCAGAGCAATCTCCACAATATTGAATGACTTTTTCATAATTAATGGTTCAATAATTGCTGAAAACAATGATGCAGAAGCAAGACATGATAACGCTATGGATACATTTGAAACTTTAATTGATCCATAAAACAAAATCCAATGGGTAACAATAATCATTCCTATGCCTGCATATTGAAGGATTTTTTTCCAATCTACCAATAAATGACCTTTTCTAAGAAATATTAAAGGCAAAAGAGAAAGGGAAGCTAGCCCAGTCCGGATAAATACCAAAGGTCCTTCAGGGATAGATATTAACTTTCCTAAAATGGCAGTAAATCCAAACAGAAATACTGCAATGTGTAACTCAAGGAAAGCTCTTCGCATGGCATGCAAAAATAAGGCCTACGGAGGGTTTTACCTATGTTAAAGGATATTATTCCACACTATAAAACAAAATTATGGAAAGACTTTCTAACATTTTCTTTCCATCCTCCTTATTCCTGCCAGAAGCATTGGTAAAGTAAACTTTACCTTTTACTTTTTCTCCTGTAAAATCCACTCCAACAGGACGCGATTTTGCATCTGATTCTTCTGTTGTTTCAGAAACTTTTTTCATTCGTAATAGGATATCATTCAACGGTATCGTTATAGTATCTGTAGTTGTGATTTCTGTAATACACAATTCGGGAGTTTCTCCCCTATAGAATACTTTAACTGTTCCTAAACTGTCGGTAATGACTTCCTGAACGGTGCTTGTTCCTATGCTCTTAGAACTTCTGCGGTCATAATCGTTTAATGTAATATTATAACTATATGAATAATTTCCTGTTGAATATGGAATTTCCTGAGTATATGAATAATTAAAATATTCATCTCCTTCAGGAGAGGCAACTACCGCCAATCTAAATGGAATTCCCGCACACTTAAACAAGGATTCTGACATCGCAAAACTCATGGTTCCTTTTTCGTTTTCGGCGTTTTTCAAACTATCAACAACAGTTTTGCATTTTTCACCAAAAACGGCTTCAACACTTTCTATTCCATGATTTTCTACAAGGTAAAACATTGATTCACTTGCCATCTCTATGATAGAATCAAGATGCAGAGATTTTACTTCGGAATCTTTTACGTCAGAAATATTTTTATATTCCTGAATTGCATTTTCAAGTCTTCTGACTTGATTACGTTTTGAGGATTGGCTTGCACCAATTGGCGAATAAACTGAAATTAATCCGGATATTATTAAAGTTATTGGAATGATTCGTATATCTTTTTTATTTGAAAATATAAAATAAATTGAAATGGTACTAAGCCATACACCAAGAAGAGATACATAATATCTGTTTTCGGTTATACCATAAGCATCTATTCTAATATATATAGCAACAAACATCAAAATTATAAGTGGAATTAATGCGATGTAAAATAATTTTCTATTCCTGGAAATCCACTTTTCTTTTTCTGCCTCAGGATGTAGAAAAAGGAAAGCCAAAACACCAGATACTGAGAATATTAAAACCAGCCAGGAAACCCATCCTTCAGGAATATTCCATGTAATTAGTATTTTTCCAAGATAAGCATAGAGTATCAGTAGGTAAAGCATGGTTAAAGGAAGTAACACATACTGTACAAATATTTTCAATCCCAATGGGTATTTTAACCTGTCCTCCATGGTCTCAAGGTTTTCCGGAATGCCAAAAAGAAAAAAGGCTGTATTGAAAATTCCGGCTATTGAGGCAAATACATACAGTAGAAGAGATTCTTTTAGGGGAACTCCGAGTAATTGTTTAATTGCCAGAAGGCCAGCAACAATACCTATGTACAAAGCCCCGGAATATAGGAGTGATAGTAAAAACCGAAGGAACAACGATTTGTTAAATTCCCAAAACCCTTTTTCATTTCCATCCTTAATAAAAGGCAATACAGCTACTAACAAATGAAAAAAGACACCTGTAACAAAATACCTTAGAAATGCAGAAAGACTAGTTGGCGGTCCATTGAAATACCAAATAAATATCATTACCCCCGTAAGGAGTATTTGCACTGAAATCCGAATCATTTGCTTCCACTTCAACTTCTCGGCAGTTAAATCCAACGCAAGACTCAAGGATAAGCCAAGCCATGCAGAAACGATTAATCGAAGGAAATTGAATTCTTCATGGTTTTCACCTTCAAAAATCTCATTTATCCAGACACAGGAAAGAACAGTTCCTGCCAAAGCCCAAATCATCGTAAATGGGAATCTACGAATGGCTTGCTGAATTCTTGTAAACAAATAGGAAGAAGAGGGTATTTTGATTTTCATAATTGAATTGCGTTAATTATATGACAACTTATCTAAAATCTGACCAAATAGAATCTTCCGGAGGATTAGCTTCTATTTTAACGGGCTTGTGCGTTACCGGATGTTCAAATTCTAAAACCGAAGACAACAAGGCAATGCAACCATCCGGGTTTGGTCTTTTGCATCCATATTTTACATCTCCAGTTATTGGACATCCAATTGCACTTAATTGTACTCTGATTTGATGTTGTCGCCCAGTTATAGGTATTACTTTAACCAGAGCACGACTACCGGAGGTTTTAAGGGTCTCGTAATTCAAAATACACTTTTTCGAATCTGGAACAGCATGATTAAATGCTTTTACTATATTTTTTCCGATTAGTTTTATCAGAAAATGTTCCAATGTTCCAGATTTTACTGCAGGAATATTTTCTGTAACTGCAAGGTAAGATTTAACAAGTTTTTTTTCTTTAAACATCTCTGACATTCGTCCAGCCGCCTTGGAAGTTTTTCCAAAAATCAAAACGCCCCCTACAGGCCGGTCAATTCTATGCAGCTGTGCCAGGTAAACATTGCCTCCTTTATCATAGGTTTTTTTAAGGTAAAACTTAAGCCAGGTATTAACGGACAAATCTCCGGAAATATCATCCTGAGAGGGCATCCCAAAAGGTTTATAAACCGCAATCAGATGATTATCCTCATATAGGATTTTTAAGGGCGGATGCGAATTATACTGTTTTATCTTCTCAGCATCTTCAAAAAAAAGACCGCCTTCTTCCGAATTTTCCTTCTTTACCTCTAAATTTTCTTCAAGACCATGCCTTTCCGATTTGGAAGAAATACTCTTTAACCGGGAGTCAGCATTTTCAGTATTTGTCTGCTCAGGCATAATATTGACTATTCCTAATAACTTTCTTGTGCATTTGGAAAATCACCAGACTTTACATCCTTTGTATAACGGGAAAATGCGTCCAACATTATATCAGACAGACTGGCATATCTTCGTAAAAATCGCGGGGCAAAAGCTGTGGTTATGCCAAGCATATCATGTGTAACAAGTACTTGTCCATCACATCCGTTTCCAGCGCCAATACCAATAACTGGAATATGCAATATCTGAGAAACTTCAGTTGCCAATTTTCCTGGGATTTTTTCCAATACCAAGCCAAAAATGCCCGCTTCCTGAAGCATAACTGCATCTTCCTTAAGTCTCAATGCTTCGGCTTCTTCCTGAGCACGAACTACATAGGTTCCGTAATTATAAATTGACTGCGGCATAAGACCCAGATGTCCCATCACTGGAATTCCAGCAGAAACTATCCTTTTCACAGATTCTATTACATCTCTGCCTCCTTCAAGTTTTATGGCATGGGCACCGCTTTCTTTCATGATTCGAATTGCGCTTTTAAGTGCATTCTTCGAATCCCCCTGATAGGTTCCAAATGGCATGTCCACCACAATCAAAGCTCTGGAAACCGCTCGAACCACTGAGGAAGCGTGGTATATCATCTGATCAAGGGTTATGGGCAAAGTTGTTTCATGACCTGCGATAACATTTGAGGCAGAATCACCAACAAGAATGACATCAATCCCAGCCTGATCAATCAATCCTGCAAAGGAATAGTCATATGCCGTGAGCATAGTGATTTTTTCCCCTTTTTGCTTCATTTCGTGAAGAGTGTGGGTCGTTACTTTCTTTTTGGAGGGAGGGGGGATTGCAGACATATGAAACAATTGCTCCGAATTAACAACTAAAATTTGCGAATTCAATGCTTTACTCTTTAAGAGTGGGTAAATTATAGAGGAGACAACAGACCGAATTTGTAAGTTTACAAAATAATGAAAGGTAGTTTTCCAGTTTTGGTTTACCTGAGTCTGCTCGCACTGCTGACCGGTTCCTGCAAGAATGAAATTAATCTAAATGCTCCAGGCAAAGAAATACTGGTGGTTTATGGCATTTTAAATCCTAAGGCCTCTATTCAGTATATCCGAATTGCAAAAGCATTTCAAACCGATGGCGACGCTTTGGTTTATGCAGCCAATACTGATTTAAGTCTTCAAAACGCTGAGGTTCGCTTAAATGGCCAGCTACTTGAAGATACTGTTATCAATAAAAATCCAGGTGAATTTAATCCTGCTCAGGTTTTGTATTACACCACGCAGCCTATTCAGGCAAATACCTATTATACCTTAGAGGTTAAAAAAGCAGGCGAATCCTCACCCAGTGCGACTGCCCATACCTATGTTCCCGGAAATTTTGAAATTTTAACTCCCAGAGCTTCAACTGCAGCTGCCGGAAATCTTAGAAAATGGGATATCGCTTACTTTGAAAGGTTTACAAAAATGGAATGGGAATCTTCCGGCTATGCAAAAGGATTTGAATGCAGAGTTTACTTTAACTATTTCGAAAACAATGTTCCTAAACAGGTGGTTTATGGCCCGACCGAACTATTTGAGGATGAACTGTTTTGTGGTTCTCTAAGCGGAACTTCCTGTTATCAGTTTTCTGAGAATGCTATTATCTTAGATTATAAATCAAAAATGCCTGATGGAAATGTGTATTCCTACATAGACACCCCTTTTACCAATTCCGATACCGCGCTCCTCAACCATAGCTGTTGGATGGAAGTAACTGCTATTGATTCCTTTTTGTATAACTATATCTCAATCAATAAATCGAATGCCTCCACATTTGCTACCAGTATTGTTGAATATACCAATGTAAATGGAGGAGTAGGCATTTTCGGATCGGTGAATAAAGCCCTACGATATGTAGACCTTAGTCAATGTACCAGGTATAAATTAAGCCTGAATAACACCCCCCAACCTACCAGCCCTCCCTGCGAGTAGCTGACAAGTTGTCAGGCTTTTTGAGTTTTATTTGAATTCCATGTCTTTTTTCTGCCATAAGTGCAATAGCTAAAATTTTAGCTATCTATTTAGTATACAATACTTTAGGATAAATTTTCTGCAAACTGAGACACAAAAAGGCAGAATAAGGAGTTTTGGCATTTTACTTGTAAACTATTACCCAAAGGAAACATCAAATGGGAAAAATAATAGGCATTGATTTAGGGACTACCAACTCATGCGTTTCAGTGATGGAAGGTAACGAGCCTGTAGTTATTGTGAACTCTGAAGGAAAAAGAACCACTCCTTCTGTAGTTGCTTTTACCGATGGCGGTAATGGAGAAAGAAAGATAGGGGATCAAGCGAAAAGGCAGGCACTTGCCAATCCAAGAAATACAGTCGCTTCCATCAAACGTTTTATGGGACGCAAGTTCGAAGAAGTAACTGAAGAAGTAAAAAATGTAGCCTATGAAATTGTTAAAGGAGATAATAATACCGCAAGAGTAAAAATAGGTGACCGGAACTTCACCCCTCAAGAAATTTCAGCTATGATTTTGCAGAAAATGAAAAAGGCTGCAGAAGATTATCTTGGTCATGAGGTTAAGGAAGCTGTAATTACTGTTCCTGCATATTTCAATGATGCTCAACGACAGGCAACTAAAGAAGCCGGAGAAATTGCCGGTTTGGATGTTAAAAGAATAGTAAACGAACCTACAGCCGCAGCACTTGCCTATGGTTTGGATAAGAAAAACCTCAGCATGAAAATCGCTGTGTTTGACCTGGGTGGCGGAACTTTTGATATTTCTGTACTCGAACTCGGTGACGGCGTTTTTGAGGTGTTGTCAACAAATGGAGATACCCATCTTGGAGGAGACGATTTTGACAAAAAAATTATCGACTGGTTGGCCGAAGAATTTCTACTTGAAGAAGGAATAGATCTGCGTAAAGATCCAAGAAGTCTGCAAAGACTTAAAGAAGCTGCCGAAAATGCAAAAATCGAATTGAGTAATGCAAGTCAGGCAGAAATCAACCTTCCGTATATAGCTATGAAGGCTGATGGTCCGCGTAATCTGGATCGTACCCTCACCCGTGCCAAATTCGAACAGCTTTGCGATGATTTGGTACAACGTTGTCTTCGTCCAACAGAACAGGCTCTTAAAGATGCCAAACTTAACCCTAAGGACATAAACGAAGTAATATTGGTTGGTGGCTCTTCAAGGATTCCAAAAATTCAGGAAGTAGTAGAGAAATTTTTTGGTAAAGCACCAAATAAATCCGTGAATCCTGATGAAGTAGTAGCCGTTGGCGCTGCTATTCAGGGAGGTGTTTTATCCGGAGATGTGAAGGGTGTTGTTCTTCTTGATGTTACACCCCTTTCTGTAGGTATTGAAACTATGGGCGGAGTAATGACAAGACTTATTGAGTCGAATACCACCATTCCGGTTCGTAAAACTGAAATGTTCTCCACTGCTGCAGACAACCAGCCTTCAGTTGAAATTCATGTGTTACAAGGTGAAAGACCAATGGCACAGGATAACCGTACATTGGGTAGATTCCATTTGGATGGTATTCCACCTTCACCCAGAGGAATTCCTCAGATTGAAGTTACATTTGATATTGATGCCAATGGAATATTAAATGTTACTGCGAAGGACAAGGCTACTACGAAAGAGCAAAAAATCAGAATTGAAGCTTCTTCAGGTATCAGCAAAGAGGACATTGAAAAAATGAAACGCGAAGCTGAACTTAATGCTGATTCTGACAAAAAAAGAAAAGAAGAAGCTGAAACTATCAATGCTGCAGACAGCCTGATTTTTTCAACAGAAAAACAGCTTAAGGAATATGGAGATAAGCTTAGTCCTGCAAACAAAACAGCGATTGAAACTGCACTGAATGTTCTGAAAGACGCACATAAATCACACGATTTGGCAGCCATCACAGCTGCTACCGAAAGCCTGAATCAGGCTTGGGCTGCAGCCTCTCAGGAAATGTATCAAGCACAGCAACAACAGCAAGCCACTCCGGGTGGCCCAACTCCGGAGGAACCAACCGAAGGCAAAGTAAATGATGTTGAGTTTGAAGAGGTAAAAGACGATACTAAATAATTTTATTTTCCATCTATAATAAAGAAAGGCTGATGTGTATGCATCAGCCTTTCTTTTTATGCTTAAACCTTGTTTATTGTTTGATTAGTTTCTTAACCTCCGTTCCTGAATCAGAAAGTATTTTAAGGAAATAAATACCTTTATTTAGACCCGAAATGTATGCACTCAAATCCATTTTATTTTGACCTGCATTTTTAGAATTAACCGGAATGTTGACTACCCTTTGACCAAATAAAGTATACAATTCCAAACTATGAATTTGATTTTTATTGTTCCAGCTTAACAATAATCTGTCTTCAAAAGGATTAGGATAAATTAAAAAGGTATTTACCTCTGATTCCAAATGTTGTACAGACGTTACTGTAGCAATTGTGTTGGTCACTGTATTTGTAATGACAGGTGCATTAAAATCAAAATAAATGGCAGCAACATTTTTGATTTCAGTTCCCGGAAATAAATTCGGTTTTAGTTTTATTGAATACTGAATAGCTCCCATGGAATTTGCATAGTTTGTACCAGAATCTGGCAATAAAATATTAGAAAAGGTAACAACTAATTTTCTATTTTTGAGTTCTACAGAATAGGGATGTGTTGCAAAATCTATGGAAATGCTTGCCAGATTTAATTCATCATCTATAATATCTTCAATTTTAACTGTAAATGCAGTATCTGTACCTGTATTCTGGAAACGGACTAAATACGTTAATTGGGAATCTTGTTGTGTGATATATCCTTCCGGTCCTAAACCCTGTGGAAACACTTGTTTATCATTTGGATCAAAGGAACCGTTAATCAATCCAGTATGATTGATTACATTATTAGCAGGAGTAGTATCTGTTAATAAGTTGCCGGCATTTATATCAAAATAATACGGTGTATTTAAAGCTACACTACTTGGAATATTCCATTCGATATGGAAATTATTATGACCAAATAATTGCACATTCGTATAATTCCATGTCAGATACCCTGCTCCAATAGTATCTGGCTGAGGAGTTGCATTTAAATAGGTAAAAATCGAATCCGGATAATCAATTCTCAGAGTACCGTTTGCAAAAACAGTTCCATAATTCTGAAGAACGATATAGGTATATCCATCAAAGCCTGGTCTCATCGCAGAATTGGAATTCCAAATCACTACATCCTCCACATTAGGTAATAATGCCAGAGCTAAATCATTGCCCATACTGGTGTTTGGATATGCCGGAGCTGACAGATTCATAGGCAGTGTCTGACAATTCGAAAACCAATATGGAAAAGTTGGTAAGGGTTCTATCGTATGAGGACCGGAATCCAGAAA
>Ga0209598_10000615_pt1 | contig 28944 bp, 21 predicted proteins | sample M_140807_EF_Meta_FD_187317 | JGI IMG/M metagenome (GOLD analysis project Ga0209598, IMG submission 187317) | Freshwater microbial communities from Lake Montjoie, Canada to study carbon cycling - M_140807_EF_MetaG (SPAdes) (version 2) | ecosystem: Environmental > Aquatic > Freshwater > Lake...
CTCCACATCTGGTCCCTTTCGACGACCCGGGTCGCCCTCACCGCCCATCTGGTCCGTCCCGCGGACGGCGATCCGGACGCCTTCCTATCCGAGACCGGCCAAGCCCTCGCCGGGACCTTCGGGATCCATCACGCCACCCTGCAGGTCGAGACCGGCACCCTGGACTGCCACCTGGCGCCGGACGAGGTCGTGTGACCCTTCCCCTCACCCTCTATGGCCTCGCCACCGGGCTGGCCTCCCCTCTGGTCCCGGCCCTCCTGGCGCGGCGGGCGAGGGCCGGACGGGAGGACCCCGAGCGGATCGGAGAGCGGCTCGGGCGGACGTCCTGGCCAAGGCCCAAAGGCCCCCTCGTCTGGCTGCACGGGGTCAGCGTCGGCGAGACCCTGTCCCTGCTGGCCCTTGTGGAGGCCCTGGTGGACCTTCGACCCGATCTCACCCTCCTGGTGACTTCGGGAACGCGGACTTCCGCCGACCTGCTGGCGCGGCGACTGCCAGCCGGCGTCCTGCACCAGTACGCGCCGGTGGACACGCCCGGCGCGACACGGCGCTTCCTCGACCACTGGCGGCCGGACGCCGGGATTTTCGCCGAGAGTGAGCTCTGGCCCAACCTCATCGAGGGCGCCCGGAGGCGGGGCGTCCGCCTCGCCCTGGTCTCCGCCCGGATCACCGAGGCTACGGCCCGGTCCTGGTCCCGGGTGCCCCGCACCGCGCAGCGGCTCCTGTCCGCCTTCAAGATCCTCCTGCCCCAGGACCCGGCTTCGGCGGACCGCCTGTCGGCCCTTGGCGGGACCTGCGGCGAAATCCTCAACCTGAAGCGGGCAGGATCGCCCCTGCCCTTCGACCCTCAGGCCCTCGAGGCGCTGAGGGGGGCCGCGGCGGGCCGGCCCGTCATCCTGGCCGCCAGCACGCATCCCGGCGAGGAGGACCTCATCGCCCGGGCCGCCGAAGGCCTGGGTGCCCTCCTGGTCATCGCGCCCCGCCACCCGGAGCGCGGCGCGGCCATTGCGCAGGATCTCGGCGCCCCTCGCCGGGCCCTTGGGCAGATCCCCGGCCCGGGAGACGCCATCTGGATCGCTGACACCCTGGGCGAGATGGGCCTGCTCTACCGCCTCGCTGACGTCGCCGTCATGGGCGGCAGCTTCCCTGGGGAGATCGGCGGTCACAACCCGCTGGAGCCAGCCCGGCTGGGCATACCGGTGATCACGGGGCCGGACATCGCCAACTCCGCGGACGTCTACGCCGAGATGTTCGACGAGGTCTGCGCCCTCCTGGCCCGGGACGGCGCCGACCTGCGCCGCAAGCTCGCCGGTCTGGTCGCCGACCCGGTCCTGCGCCGGCGGATGCGCGAGGCCGCCCTCGCCTACGCCGGTCGACAGGGTCAGGCCCTCGAGACGGCCCTGGAGGCGATCGCCGTCCTGCTCCCACCGCCCGAAGGCAAGGCAGGGGAGGCATGAAGCTCCCGACGCCGCGCTGGTGGTATCTGCGGGAGGGTGGCCCCGGCCCCCTGCTTCACCTCCTCCTGAAGCCCCTGTCCTGGATCTGGACGGCTGCAGGTGCCCGCAGGCTCGCCCGTGGGCGGCCCGTCGACCCCGGCGTCCCCGTGATCTGCGTCGGCAACCTTACCCTCGGCGGAGTCGGCAAGACCCCCGTGGTCGCGGCCCTGGCGAGGCGGCTGGCGCAGTCGGGACGTCGGCCCGCCATCCTGTCCCGGGGCTATGGCGGGTCACTGACAGGTCCGGTGCAGGTCGACCCCACCCACCACGCAGCCGGTGACGTGGGTGACGAGCCCCTGATGCTCGCATCCGCCCTGCCCGGCGTCGCTGTCTGGGTGTCAAGGGACCGAGCGGCGGGTGCCTTGGCAGCAGCCCGGGGTGGCGCCGACGTGATCCTGATGGACGATGGCCACCAGAACCCCTCCGTCCGCAAGACCCTGTCCCTGGTGGTCTGCGACGGCGAGACGCGGGACCGGGAATGGCCCCTCGGGGACGGCGGCGTCTTCCCCTCTGGCCCACTCCGCGAGCCCCTGGCGGTGGGTCTTGCGAGGGCCGACGCCGTGATCCTCCTGATGCCGGCAGACATTGCGGCGCCCGATCCTGAACTGTTGGCGGCCCTGTCGGGTCCCCCCCTCCTCACGGCGCGCCTGGCGCCCGAAGGCCCACCCCCCCCTGGCCGGCAGGTCGGCTTTGCCGGGATCGGCAAGCCCTGGAAGGTGGAAAGGGCCCTGCGGGCGGCCGGATGCGACCTGGCCGATTTCGCCGCCTTCCCGGACCACGCGCCCTGGACGCCTGCGCGCCTGCGGGCCCTGGAGTCCCTTGCCGCCGCCCATGGGGCCGGCCTGGTGACCACGTCGAAGGACTGGGTCCGCCTGCCGCCAGACTGGCGGGACCGGGTTACGCCCTGGCCAGTCGAGGTGGGCTTTGACTCGCCCGCCGACCTCGACGCCCTCCTGGCCCGGCTACCGCCGGGCTGAACGGTTCAGGCGCCCGCGCGCTGGGCGAAGTGCCAGGCCGCAGTGGCCAACTGCGGCACGCGCTCTTCCATGGCAGCGGCCTGGGGGCTGTTGGCGGTGCCGTCCCGGGCGCGACCGACAATGCCCTGGCAGATGCCCGCCAGTCGGAAAAGGTTGTAGGCGAAGAACCAGTCCACCTTCGGGACCTCGGACCGCCCGGTGAGCCGGCAGTACTCGGCCACAGTTTCCTCGACGGTGGGAATGCCGTGCGCCGTCAGGTCCGGGATGCCGGCAATGGTCCCGTTCACCCAGTGCATCAGGAAGTAGGTGAAGTCCGCCATGGGATCACCCAGGGTCGACAGCTCCCAGTCCAGGACGGCGATGACCCGGGGCTCGGTGGGGTGCAGGACCATGTTGTCCAGCCGATAGTCGCCGTGGACCACGGTGCTGCGATCCTGGTGCGGGAGGGTTCGGGGCAGCCAGTCCATCAGGCTCTCCATGGTGTCGAGCTTGACCGTCTCGGAGGCGCGATACTGCTTGGTCCAGCGGTCGACCTGCCGGCCCATGTAGTTGCCGGGCTTGCCGAAGTCCGACAGACCCACGGCCTCGACATCGGTGTTGTGCAGGTCGGCCAGGGTCTTGATCTTGGCCATGTAGATGGCCCGGCGCTCGGCGGGCTCGCACTGGGGCAGGGTCTGGTCCCAGAGGATCCGGCCCTCGACCATGTCCATGACGTAGAACCAGGTGCCGATCACCGACTCGTCGGTGCAGAGGCCATAGGTACGAGCCACCGGGAAGCCGGTGGGGTAAAGGGCGGTGATGACCTTGTACTCGCGGTCCACCGCATGGGCCGACGGCAGGAGCTTGCCCGGCGGCTTGCGGCGTAGGACGTACTTCTTGTGCGGGGTGACCAGCTGGTAGGTCGGGTTGGACTGGCCGCCCTTGAACTGGCGAACCTCCAGGGGCCCCGTATAGCCCTCGACATTGGCCTGCATCCAGGCGGCCAGGGAGGCCTCGTCGAAGCGGTGCGAGTCGATCACCGGCTTGGTTCCGGTGTTGGCGGTCTCACGTTCCTGTTCCGGCGTCATGGCCATGGCCTTCGCTCCCCCTGATTTCCTAGGTCTTGAGGCAAAGTCTTAGCGAACGGCGGGGGGCTGCGGCAAGCATGGTGACACCGGGGCGGCAGGCCGGAATTCATTAACCTTGGGCAGTTTATGAGGAAGACAGGTTCAGCCCCAGATTTCCAAGAGATCCCGCATGGCCAACTATGTCTTCGAGACCCTGACGCCAGAGCAGGCCGCCGGCTTCAATTCGACGGACACCCTGACCTTCTCGACGCCCGGCGCCACCGCCCGGGCCGTGGCGGTGACCCTGGTGCCCTATGTGGCCCCCAACTTCTTCCTGGGCCTCGTGGGATCCACGCCCTCAGTCACCCTCAGCTTCGCCGGCAAGACCCTGGTCTTCGATGGCGCGGGGTCTACGCCGCCCGGGATCGCTGGGCGCGGTGCCCTCGCCGGGCAGATCGTCTTTCCGGATGGCTCGCGGCTGTTCATCGGCAGCCTCGGCGCGGATTCCGTATCCGGCGGTGCGACGGCCGACGCCCTCTACGGCGGCGACGGTGCCGACACCCTGGTGGGGCTCGACGGCGACGATGTCCTGCAGGGTAACCAGGGCAATGACAGCCTGGCCGGTGGTAGCGGTGCCGACACTCTCCTGGGCGGTCAGGGCGACGATACCCTGGCCCTGGGCGATGGCCTCAACTACGGCCAGGGCAATCTCGGGCAGGACACAGTGATCGGCGGCACGGGCGCAGACACCCTCCTGGGCGGCCAGGGCAATGACAGCCTCACAGGTGGCGGCGGCGGCGACTACCTCTCCGGCGACCTGGGCGACGACACCCTGTCGGGGACCACCGCCGCAGACCAGCTGTTCGGCGGCGACGGCAATGACCTAATCCTCGGGGCCGGCGGCGCTGACATCGCCAACGGCAACCAGGGCGCGGACACCCTGGTCGGCGGGACCGCCGGCGACACCCTGCTCGGCGGGCAGGGTGACGACAGCATCGTCGCCGACGCGGGCGTCAACTTCGCCCATGGCAATCTGGGCAATGACATCATCACTGCACTGGGCGGGGCCGATACCCTTCTCGGCGGTCAGGGCAATGACACCCTCTCCGGCGGCGACGGTGCCAACTACCTGTCCGGAGACCTCGGCGACGATTCCGTCACTGCGGGGACCGGAGCCGACTCCCTGGTGGGGGCCGACGGCGCGGACACGCTCCTGGGCGGGGGCGGCGCGGACACCCTCGACGGCGGTACCGGCAATGACCGGATTGTCGCGGGATCGGCGGCGGATCGCATCTTCGCGGGCACCGGAGACGACAGCGTGACCGACGCGGGCGGTGCCAACCTCATCAGCCTGGGCGACGGCGCTGACACCCTTTCTACGGGGACTGGCGGGGACACGGTCTCGGGGGACACCGGAGCGGACAGCATACTGGCCGGGGCTGGGGACAACAGCGTCCTGGGCGGCGAGGGGTCGGACACCGTGGTCGCAGGCGGCGGCGGCGACAGCCTGCTCGGCGGCGATGGGGACGACAGCCTGATGGCCGGCGGCGGCGCGGATTCCGTGGATGGCGGCGCAGGGAATGACACCCTGACCCAGTCCATGATCTCCGCGGGAGTTGCGACCCTGATTGGCGGCCTGGGCGACGACGCCTTTGACCTGACCGGCTCCGTCGGCGGCTCTTCCGTCCTGTCCGACGGCGGGGCGGGGGCCGACAGCCTCCTGGGCGCCGGCGGCATCGACTACTTCATCGGCGCGGCGGGCGCGGATACGGCGGTCTCCGGCGGCGGCGCCGACACCCTGGCGGGCGGCGATGATGGCGACAGCCTGATGGGCGGGGCCGGGGCCGCCAGCCTGACCGGCGACGCCGGGGCCGACACCCTGGTGGGCGGGGCCGGTGCGGAAACCCTCAGCGGCGGCGTGGGAGCCGATATCCTCTCGACCGGCGGCGGATCCGACAGCCTGTCCGGGGGCGACGACACCGACAGCCTGTCCGGTGGTGCCGGCTCGGCCACCCTCTCCGGAGATGCCGGCGGCGATACCCTGGCCGGTGGCGGGGGCGCGGAATCGCTGATGGGCGGGGCGGGCTCTGACGTGCTCTCCAGCGGTGGCGGCGCCGACACCCTCAGCGGTGGCGCGGACGGCGACAGCCTGTCTGGCGGCGCTGGGGCCTCCAGCCTGGCAGGAGATGACGGAGCCGATACCGTGGTCGGCGGGGCAGGTGCGGAAACCCTCAACGGTGGCGCTGGACAGGACAGGTTGACCGGCGGCGGCGGTGCGGACGTCTTCGCCTTCGGGAACGCCGCCTCCACGGCTACTGCCCGGGACGTCATCACCGACTTCGCGGGGGGCACGGACAAGATTTCCTTCGGCCTGGGCGCGACCAACAGCGGCACGGGCCCGGCCGGCTTCAGCGCCGGAGCCGACGCCGCCTCCTACGCCGCGGCCCAGGCGGCGGCGGCGGCGGTGATCTCGGCCGGAACAGATGACGTGGTGGCCATCAAAGACACGGGGGCCACCTTGACCTACGTCTTCGCCGACACCGACAGCGACAACGCCATAGACACGGTGATCGAGATCAGCGGCCTCGTGACCCTGGCCCAGACTGACTTCGTAGGCTGAGGCTCAGTCCCTCGGGGCCAGGGCGCGCCAGCCGATGTCGGTGCGGTGGAAGCTCTCGGGCCAGTCGATGCGCGCGATAGCCGCGTAGGCCCGGGCTCGGGCGGTCTCAAGGTCCGGACCCCGGGCGCAGATGTTCAGCACACGGCCCCCAGCGGCCCTGAGCACGCCGTCGGCGTCCCGGGTGGTCCCGGCGTGGAAGACCGCGACGTCCGGGCCGAAGTCCTGTTCGGCACCCAGGATGGCGGACCCCGTCCGAGGCGCATCCGGATAGCCTTCCGCCGCCATGACGACGCAGATCGCCACCTCGTCGCGCCAGGCCGGCTCCGGCAGGTCGGCCAGGGTCCCGTTGGCGCAGGCGGCGAGGTAGGGCACGAGATCGCTCTCCAGGCGCAGCATGAGGACCTGGCACTCGGGATCCCCGAACCGGGCGTTGAACTCCACCAGGCGCGGTCCGTCCGACGTAGCCATGAACTCGACAAAGAGGGCCCCTCGATAGGGCGCGCCCTCGGCCGCTATGCCCTCAAGGGCAGGGACGGCCAGCCGGGTCATGACCTGGTCGACGAGGGTCCCGGTGAAGACCGGTGCCGGGGAATAGGTCCCCATGCCCCCGGTATTCGGGCCCTTCTCGCCATCGAAGGCGCGCTTGTGGTCCTGGGCCGCGCCGAAATAGCGGACCGTCTGGCCGTCCGAGAGTACGAAGAGGGAGCCAATCTCGCCTTCCAGGAAGTCCTCGATCACCACCCGGGCGCCGGCGGCGCCGAACCGGCCGCCCAGGGCGTCGTCGATGGCCGCCTCCGCCGTCGCCCGGTCAGGAGCGACGGTCACGCCCTTGCCCGCCGCCAGTCCGTCGGCCTTGATCACATAGGGAGGTGAGAACCGGTCGAGCGCGGCCTTGGCAGAGGCCGCGTCCTCGCACACCACCCAGGCGGCGGTCGGCAGGCCATGACGGTCGCAGAAGGCCTTGGTGAAGGCCTTGGAGCTTTCCAGCCGGCCCGCAGCCGCGATGGGCCCGAAGCAGGGCGTACCCGCCGCCTGGAGGGCGTCGGCGAGGCCCGCCTCCACCGAGGCCTCAGGGCCGATCACCACCAGGTCGGCGGCGATCTCCCGGGCCAGGTCGACGAGTTCCTGGACTGCAGTCGGCTTGATGGGCCTCATTTCACCCAGTCGCGCCATGCCGGGGTTTCCCGGCGCCACGACCAGGCGGCGGGTCAGGGGCGAGGCGGCGATCTTCCAGGCCAGGGCGTGCTCACGGCCGCCGGATCCCACGAGAAGAATGTTCATCGCCCGCCTTTCGCGCGGTCAGGCCCCGCCGTCAATCAGCCCCGCCGTCAATCAGCCCCAGCGCTCCTGCGGTCCACCTCGAGGGCGTAGCCTGCCGAGCGGACGGTCCGGATCGGGTTGAAGCCCGCCCTGCCCTTGGCCAGTGCCTTACGGAGGCGACCGATGTGGACGTCTACCGTCCGGGCCTCGACATAGACGTCCGACCCCCAGACAGAGTCCAGAAGCTGCTCACGGCTAAAGACCCGACCAGGGTTTTGCATGAAGAAATCCAGCATGCGGAATTCCGTCGGTCCCAGGTGGATTTCCTCGCCGTCCCGGCTGACCCGGTGGGCCGACCGGTCCAGGCTCAGGGCACCCCGGACCACCACATCCTCGGCCAGGCCAGGTCGAAGGCGGCGCAGGACGGCGCGGATCCGCGCCGACAGCTCGGTCACCGCGAAGGGCTTGACCACATAGTCATCAGCGCCGGTGTCGAGCCCCCGGATCCGGTCGCTCTCCTCGCCTCGCGCGGTGAGCATGATGATGGGCACGTTCCGACTTTGGGGCTTTTGGCGAAGACGCCGGCAGACCTCGATCCCGGAGACCCTGGGCAGCATCCAGTCCAGGACGACCAGGTCCGGCAGCTGCTCCTCAGCCTGGATCAGCGCCTCCTCACCATCCGTGGCGAGAGATACTGCGTAGCCCTCCCGCTCGAGGTTGTACCGGAGCAGGGTCCCGAGGGCGTCGTCGTCCTCGACCACAAGGATGCGGGGGTTCATGGACAACTCCTAGGCTCTGAGATCATCTGAACGCGGCCGGTCGCCGGGACTCACCTGATCGCCAGAGATCTCATAATGCACGATCTCCGCGATATTGGTTGCATGGTCGCCGATCCGCTCGAGGTTCTTGGCCACGAACAGGAGATGGGCGCAGGGTGTGATCGTCCGGGCATCCCCCATCATGTAGGTCAGGAGCTCGCGGAAGAGGCTGTTGTAATGCTCGTCGACCTCATGGTCGCGCCGCCAAACCTCCATGGCCCCCTCAGCGTCGCTGGAAGCGTAGGCGTCCAGCACCGACCGGAGCCGCGACTGGACCAGCTGGCCCATGCGCTCGATGGAGCGGCTCAGGGCCGGCATGGGCTCGACATCCGTCAGCACCAGGGCCCGCTTGGCTATGCTCTTGGCCAGGTCGCCGCAGCGTTCCAGGTTCGAGGCAATCTTCAGGGCCGCCACCGTCTTGCGCAGATCGTTGGCCATGGGCTGGCGCAGGGCGATCAGACGGATGGACTTCTGCTCTATGTCGGCTTCGATCTCGTCCAGGCGGTCGTCCTGCTGGATGACCTCCGCCGCCAGGTCGGGCTCGCGCCGGATCACCGCCCGGATGGCGTCGGCGAGCTGGGCCTCGGCCAGACCGCCCAGCCGGGAGCACTCTGCCGCCAGGCTGTTCAGTTCGTCCTCGTAGGACTTGACGATGTGTTCGCTCATGGGCGCGTCCTTAGCCGAAGCGGCCGGTGATGTAGTCCTGGGTGCGGGGGTCCCCTGGACGTGTGAAGATCTTGCTGGTCAGACCGGTCTCGACCAGCTTTCCCATGTGGAAGAAAGCCGTGCGCTGCGACACCCGCGCCGCCTGGGCCATGGAGTGGGTCACGATGACGATGCAGTAGAGGGCCCGGAGTTCGTCGATCAGCTCCTCGATCCGCGCGGTGGCGATCGGGTCCAGGGCCGAGCAGGGCTCGTCCATGAGGATCACTTCAGGATTGATGGCGATGGCCCTCGCGATCACCAGCCTCTGCTGCTGACCACCGGACAGGCTTGTTCCGGGCTGGTCCAACCGGTCGGAGACCTCCTTCCAGAGCCCAGCCCGCTTCAGTGCCTGCTCGACCACGCCGTCAAGCTCGGACTTCGAGGTGGCGAGGCCGTGGATCCGCGGCCCGTAGGCCACATTCTCGAAGATGGTCTTGGGAAAGGGGTTGGGCTTCTGGAAGACCATGCCGACCCGGGCCCGGAGCAGGACGGGGTCGAGGTCCCGGTCGTTCACGTCCTCGCCGTCAAGCAGGATGGTACCCTCGACCCGGGCCCCCGGGATGGTGTCGTTCATCCGGTTGATGCAGCGCAGGAAGGTGGACTTGCCGCAGCCGGAGGGACCGATCAGGGCCGTCACGGCACGGTCGGGAACGTCGAGGTCGACATCGAACAGGGCCTGTTTGTCGCCATAGAAGACCCTCACGCCCCGGGCGGAGATCCGTGTCGCCACCTCGGCGGGGGGTGGGCTGCTCTGGACGTCTGTCATCGGGTCACCAACGGCGTTCGAACCGCCGCCTCATGAGGACGGCGGCAAGGTTCATCAGGATCATGAAGGCCAGCAGCACCATGATGGCGGCGGCCGTACGCTCGTGGAAGGCCCGCTCCGAGGCGTTCTCCCAGATGAAGATCTGGACGGGCAGGACGGTGCTGGCGGAGGTCAGGGAGTCCGGGACGCCGGGAACGAACGACACCATGCCGACCATCAGGAGAGGCGCGGTCTCGCCCAGGGCGTGGGCTAGGGAGAGGATGGAGCCGGTCATAACCCCCGGCAGGGCCAGGGGCAGTACATGGTGGAAGACGGTCTGGGTCCGGGAGGCGCCGAGGGCCAAGGCCGCCTCGCGGATCGAGGGTGGGACGGCCTTGAGGGAAGAACGCGTGGCGATGATCACTGTCGGTAGGGCCATCAGGGCCAGCACCAGCCCCCCCACCAGGGGCGAGGAGCGTGGGACGTGCATCCAGTTGATGAACACCGCCAGGCCGAGGAGGCCGTAGACGATGGAGGGAACCGCAGCCAGATTGTTGATGTTCACCTCGACGATGTCGGTCCACCGGTTTTTGGGAGCGAACTCCTCGAGGAATGTGGCCGCCAGGACACCGATCGGAATTGCGAGGGCGGCTGTCAGGATCAGCATCAGGGTAGATCCGACAATGGCGCCCAGAACCCCGGCCTGCTCCGGCTCGGTGGAGTCCGACCGGGTGAAGAAGGTCGAGTTGAAGCCGGAGGCCACCAGCCCCCCGGCGCGCATTTGATCGAGCCAGTCGATCTGGGCGTCGCTCAGGGCCCGTTCCTCCTCGGAGGTGGATCGCTTGACCTGGCCCTTGAAGTACAGGCCTGCGTTCGCCTTCAGGGGGGCGGAGACCGTTAGCGTGCGGCCGATCAGGGTCGGATCGGCCTTCACCCGGTCGAGGACCTGGAAGCCCATGTCGCCGGACACCAGGTCCTTCATGGCATCGCTGCGGGTCCCGTTCTCGTCGTCGGCCACGCCAATCTGCTTCAGGAGCTGTTCGGCGATGAGCAGGTCGTAATTGGCACCCCCAGGATCCGTCCGGTCGATCCGTGAGGGATCCAGATAGACCTGGGCGGTGAGCCGGTAGTCGATGAAGGTTGACCAGCCCTGCTGAACGATACGGCCGAGCAGCAGGACCAGGAAACCGAGGGCGAGGGCGATGGCGACCTGGCCATAGAGCCGGAACCGGCGTTCGGCGGCATTGCGCGCCTTCAGCCGGCGGGCCACCGTGGTCTTGAGGTCTTCGCGGGAGGGGCCAGGTTCAGTCATACTGTTCCTGGTATTTCTGGACGATCCGCAGGGCGATCACGTTCAGGAGCAGGGTCACGACGAACAGGGTCAGGCCCAGGCCGAAGGCCGATAGGGTCCGCGGACTATCGAACTCCTGGTCCCCGGTCAGCAGGGTGACGATCTGGACGGTGACCGTGGTCACGGTCTCGAGGGGATTGAAGGTCATCCGGGCCTGGAGGCCAGCAGCCATGGTCACGATCATGGTCTCGCCCACGGCGCGGGAGACCGCCAGCAGCATGGCCGCCATGATACCCGGCAGGGCCGCGGGCAGGATCACCTTGCGGATGGTTTCCGACTGGGTGGCGCCCATGGCCAGGCTGCCGTCCCTCAGGGACTGGGGCACGGCGTTTATGATGTCATCCGACAGGGAGGAGACAAAGGGGATCAGCATGACCCCCATCACAACGCCCGCCACCAGGGCCATCTGGTTCTGGACCTCCCCTAGGTAGAGGCCGAGGTCGTTGAGGGGGCCGCCGACGAGCATGGCTCCAACGGCGTTGAAGCCAGTCCGGAACAGGGGCCCCACGGTCAGGGCAGCGAAGAAGCCATAAACGACTGTGGGCACCCCTGCGAGGATCTCCAGAAGGGGCTTGATGATGGCCCGGCTCGTCCCCGAAGCATATTCCGACAGGTAAATCGCGGCGAACAGTCCCACCGGGGCAGCCACCATCATGGCGATCAACATGATCAGGAAGGTGCCGGCAAAGAGCGGAATCGCCCCGAAAGCGCCCTCTGAGACCACCTGGTCCGCATACATGGCGCTCTGGGGGTCCCACTCCATTCCAAACAGGAAGGCCAGGGGTGGAACGGCCTGGAAGAAGCGCCAGCTTTCCCAGACGAGGGAGGCGACAATGCCCACGGTCGTGAAGACGGCGGTCACCGAGCAAAAGAGCAGCAGGGCCTGAATCCACTTCTCGACCCCCGCACGGGCCCTGAAGGGTGCGCGGATGCGGGACAGACCCCAGGCGGCCCCGGCCAGGGCCAGGACCCCTGCGGAACCCAGGCCGATCAGCCGGACCCGGACGTCGATGGCATGGGCATCCGAGGCCGCCGTCCTGAGGGCCGCCTCGAGATCCGGGGAATAGGGGGTCTCGCTGCGGGAGCCACCCCGGGCGATGGCCAGGGCGTCATCCAGGAAGACCTGACGGTCGGAGGCCTCAAGGGCCAAGACAGCCGCTGGCAGCTGGGCCTTGACCAGGGCCGTCTCCACTGGATCCCCGAACAGGGCCGCAACAAGCAGCACCAGGGCGGCCGGCACAGCCGTCCAGACGGCGGCGTAGGTTCCATGGTGGAAGGGCAGGGAATTGACCGGCGCGGCAGGCGACCGAGCCAGTCCCGCCGCACGCCGGCTAGCGGCCCAGAAGACCGCGCCGGAAAAGGCGGCGAGGACCAGGAGGGCGAGACCCGTCAGCATGGATTTGCGGCAGTTCCTTCAACGAGAGCAGCGTTCATGGCGGCGCTGCGGTGTTCACCTGGTCACCCGAAGCCACGCTCTAGGCCGTATGTCATGTTTGTGAAACTTCTGTGACAGTGAGGCTTGCGGGGAGCAGGACCGTGAAGACGGTGCCCCGTCCGGGCGCACTTTCCACTGAGAGCACGCCGTGATGCCGGTTGACGATGTGTTTGACAATGGAAAGGCCCAGTCCCGTCCCCGGCCGCTCTCCACTCTTCTGGCCCTCCACGCGATAGAACCGTTCGGCCAGCCGGGGCAGGTGTTCGCGGTCCATCCCCGGGCCCTCGTCCCGGACCTGGATCATCATGAAGGTGGGCGGGAGGGCATCTGGGCTCACCAGGGTCAGGCGGGCCGCATCCTCGAGGACGGGCACCTGGGAAGCCTCGCGGCTGACATTCGGGCGGACCTCCACCTTTGCCGCACTTCCCGGCGGCGCGTACTTCAACGCGTTGTCGGTGAGGTTCTGGATGACCTGGACGATCTGGTCGCGATCGCCGCAGATCACCGCTTCGCCAGCCGCCGGCAGGGTGGCCTCCAGACCCACGCCGCGTAGCTTGGCCTGGGGTCCGAGGGCATCCACCACGTCGGCGGCGGCCAGGGCAAGGTCCGTCTGTCCGCGCGGCGCCACGTGCTCGTTGAGCTCGATCCGGCTCAAGGAGAGGAGGTCGTCGATCAGGCGGCCCATCCGCTCGGCCTGGTTGCGCATGATCCCGAGGAAGCGATCCTGCGCCTCCCGGTCCTCCCGCGCGTGTCCGCTCAGGGTCTCGATGAAGCCGCTCAGCGAGGCCAGGGGCGTACGCAGCTCATGGCTGGCGTTGGCAAGGAAGTCGGCGCGGGTGCGCTCGGCCCGACGCAGGTCGGTCTCGTCCCGGAAGACCAGAACAGCCCGGCTCAAGGCGTCGTCCTGGGCCGCCATGGGCCGGGCCCGGACCTGGAAGCTGCGTTCCTGGGCGGCCCCCGAGGTGAAGGTACAGCGGGCCTCGACACCGCCGAAGAGCGCCTCGTCGACGGCGGAGAGGACCTCCGGGTCCCTCAGGACGGAAACCAGGAGGGCCGGTGGGCCCGACATCCGGAAGAGGCTCCGGGCGGCGGCGTTGGCGCGCTCGATCCGAAGGGTACTGAGGTCATCGGGCTCTCGACCGGAGATCACCAGCAGGGGGTCCGGTCCGGCATCGAGCAGGACCGAGACCTGGGCCTCGGCGCGTTCGAGGGCCTGCTGGGTCTTGGGGTCCGGCCCGGGGTCACGCTGCAGCACCTTTGGAAAGCGGACCTGACGGGCAGCATAGGCCGCGCCCGCCGCGCCGGCGAACAGGAAGAGGGCAAGATCGGGGGCGTCCTTGCCGGCCAGCGCCCACACCCCGGCAAGTCCCATGAGGGCCGCCGCAACCAAGAGTGCGGTGACCGGGGGAGTGCCGGGATTGGTGCTTGGCGGGTTTTGCGGCACGGGGTCCACGATTACGACCTAAAATCTCATCACGCGCCACCGGTATGACGTTTGAGTGAAGGTATGCTGACGGTCAGGAGATATCCCTATCCGAGGCACCAAGGTTGAGCGATAGCCCGCCGGCGATTGTCGCAGGCGTCGGCCCAGCCTAGATTGGCTCCTCGCCCCAGCCCCCTGGGCTGACCCTTCCGGAGCCTCCATGTCCGCCAACCGATTCGCTGAAGCCGAAGCCGCCTTCCAGGCCGGGCGGGGCGACGAGGGCAAGCGGCTCACAGGCGACCAGCTCAACGCCGATCCCGACGCCCCGGCGGCGGTCTACCGGAATTTCGGTGCCATCCTGGTGCGCGACCGCGATTACGCCCAGGCCGAGTCTGTCGGGCGCAGGGCGGTGGAGCGGCACTCCCGGGACCCGGAGCTGTGGAACATCCTCGGCGTCGCCCTACGCCGCCTGAAGCGGTATCCGGAGGCGATCGAGGCCCTGGAGAAGGCCGCCCGGCTCAGCCCCCGCAGCGACGCCATCCAGCAGAACCTGGGCAATGTCTTCAACGACGCCCGGGACGCCCGCGCCATCAAGGTCTTCTCGCAGCTGGTCCGCAGCGCCCCGTCCAACGCCGAGCACCAGCGCCAGCTGGGACGGGCCCACTGGTTCGCCAAGGACTTCGACAAGGCCATCCAGCGGCTGAACCTCGCCACCCGGATGAAGCCGGACATGGCGGATGCCTGGCTGGACCTGTCCGCTGCGGCCTCCGATGCCCGCGGTCCGGTGGAGGGGCTGGAGGCCCTGGACCGGGGTCTCAAGGCCTGCCCCGGCGACGCCCGCCTGCAGGAGGCCCGCCTGTCCATGCTCCGCCGGTCTGGCCGCATGCGCGAGGCCGAGCAGCTCATGCTGGACATGCTCAAGGTCACGCCGGACGCCGCCTGGCTGCACTTCCAGCTGGCCGGCGCCCTGACCGACTACGACCGCGCCCGGGCCAACGAACACTTCCGCCGGGCCATCGAACTGGCGCCCGACAATGTCGACTATCGGATCACCTATTCCGAGAGCCTGGGCCGGGACCGGACCGGTGACGAGGGCGGAAACCTCGAGGCCGCCTATCGCACCATGGTCGAGGTCCTCGACCAGGCCGAGCTGACCCCCGGCAACCTGAAGGTCATCTACGAGCTGCTCGTCCGCGTCGCCGACTATGACCGGCTCGAGGCCCTCGGCAGCTTCGCCAAGGTCGGGCGCACCTGGGCCGAAGCCGGACGACACACGGCCCTGATGGCCCACCTCGCCCGGGTCCGCACCGAGGAGGATCGGCTGGAGCTGGTCGAGCAGCACCGGGTCTGGGGCCGGCTGGCCGACGCCGCTGCCGTCCGGCGGCCCATCACCCACCCGGCGCCGCGGGCGCCCGGCGGGAAGATCCGGGTGGGCTACATGTCCTCGGACCTGCGCGGCCATCCGGTGGCCTATTTCGCCCTGCCCCTCTTCGAGCACTATGACCGTAGCCGGTTCGAGGTCTTCTGCTACTCCTGGTACCAGGGCGAGGAAGACCCCACCCAGAAGCAGATTACCCAGTGGGTCGACGGCTTCCGCTGGCACAAGGACATCACCGACCGCGAGGCGGCCCAGCTGATCGCCGACGACAATCTCGACATGCTGTTCGAGCTGGGCGCCACCACCCACATGAACAAGCTGTCGGTCATGTCCTACCGGCCGGCCCCCCGGCAGGCGAGCTGGGTGGGCTATCCTCATTCCGCCGGGCCCGAGACCATCGACTATTTGGTCCTCGACCCCTGGATGAACCCGCCCGACCCCAGGATGGTGATCGAGAAGCCCCTTTTGCTGGCCCACACCTGGTACGCCATGGGCGAGCGCGCCTTCCGCGGGCAGCCTGCGGTGGACCCTGTCGCCCCGGTGGAGCGCAATGGCTACGTCACCTTCGGGACGGCCAACAATCCCTACAAGTACACCCGCGAGAGCGTCGAGGCGTGGGCACAGGCCGTGGCCGGGACGCCGGGCTCGAAGTTCATGTTCGTCCGGCCCGAAGGAACCACCCCCACCTTCACCGCCAACATCCGGGCGGTGTTCGAGGGGCAGGGCGTGTCCGGCGACCGGGTCGTCTTCGAGACCGTTCGGGGCCGCCACCTGCCCTTCTACAACCAGATGGACATCTCCCTGGACACCTTCCCCCAGACCGGCGGCACCACCACCTGCGAGTCCCTCTGGATGGGGGTTCCGGTGGTGGCCCGGGTCGGCGAGGCGGTCTTCGAGCGGATGAGCTATTCCATCCTCAACAATGCAGGCCTTGGCGACCTTGTGGGCAGGACCACCGACGAGTACGTCGATATCGCCATGCGCCTGGCGGCCGACCCGGCCCGGATCGGCGACCTCCGCCGCACCCTGCGAGACCGGCTCGCCGCCAGCCCCCTGCGGGACGCCCGGGGCTTCTCCACCGACTGGCACGCCATGGTCGAGCGCGCCATGGCCGATCCGGTGCGGAAGTGACGGGCGGCCGCGCGGGTACGGCGCCATGAGCGGGCTCGACGTCCTGCTGCACCTCGCCCCCCAGCCCTCGGGGGTGATGATCGACGCCGGCGCCAACATCGGCTCCCTGGCCCTGCCCTTCGCCACGCGGACCGCGCCCCGGAATGGCGACCAGGCGACCCTGACCGGGGACTTCAACATCGTCGCGCTTCCGGAAGGGATGAGGGTTCCCGACGACATTCCCCGGCTGGAGGGCCCGGACGCCCCCTTGCCGACCAGCCTCGATGGCCTGCCCTACCTCCGCCGCTACGGTTTCTGAGCCGACTTCACGCCGGCCCGTTGAGCCGCCCCTCCGCCGCCAGGCGTGCGTAGTAGGCGCAGTAGGCGTCGAAGAAGGCCTCGCCGGTCCAGCCAGCGGGCAGGCAGGGCTCAGCGTTCACCCGTACCCGGGGCTCGGGAAAGTCGACCTGGTCGTTCAGGACGAGGTCACAGGCCAGGCCCAGACGCGGGGCGGCCTCGGCGGCGAGGCGGCGGGCAAAGTCGCCCTGGGTCCCCACAAGGCCGGAGGGCCGGGCGTCCAACTTCACGGGCTCACCCGCCAACAGCAGGCGCTCCGCCAGCCGGGCATAGGCCGCCGCCAGGTCGGGGACGGGCTGGTTGTCGCGGACATAGGCCGGGGTCAGCACCCGCCCGGGCTCGCCCCGGAACCAGGCCTGGAACAGGGACCAGCCCATCCGGCCTTCTTCCAGCACGCCAAAGGGGTTGGCGATGACGAACCGGCCAAAGGCCAGGCTGGCCTGTGCCGCAAAGCCCGCCAGGGCCTGGCCGGTCAGGCCCTTGGAGATGCCGTAGGGGCTCACCGCCGGGGCGTGGGGACCCTCACCGCCCTCCCCGGGCTCGAAGACCGTCGCTGTGGAAATCAGGGCCCGGCAGCCACCCACCGCCGCCGCCCGTACTGCCGCCTCGGCGCCCGCCAGGTTCCGCGCCGCGCCGGCCACGGCGTCATAGTCGGGGGAGCGATAGCCAGGGATATCCGCCGCATGATGGGCGAAAACATCGAAGCGACCTGTGCGGGCGAGGTCGCGGAACCGGTCGCTGTCGAGGGGGGCGGCGAACACCCGCGCCGCGCTGCCGGCCAGCCGGGCGACCCGCTCGCCGCGCAGGCCCGGATAGGCCTCAGCCTCCCGCGTTAGAGTGGCGACCACCTCATGCCCGGCCGCGGCCAGGGCCTCTGCGATCCAGAGGCCGGTGAAGGAACTGGCGCCGGTCAGCAGGGTCCGGGCCACGGTCAGGCCGGCTTGAAGTCTGGCCAGGTGGCGTCGCGGTCCGACATCACCCGGGGCTCGGCCGGCCAGTCGATACCAAAGGCCGGGTCGTTCCAGCGCACCCCCTCGCCCTTTCCGGGCTCGAAGAAGCGGTCGATCTCGTAGACGACGTCGGTGTCGGCCTCCAGGGTCAGGAAGCCGTGTGCCAGGCCCCGGCCGATCAGGAGGGCCCGGCCATTGTCGGCGCTCAGCTCCACCCCCGTCCACTGGCGAAAGGTCGGGCTGGCGGGTCTCAGGTCCAGGGCGACATCGAAGATCCGCCCCCGGGCCACGCGCACCAGCTTGCCCTCCTCGAAGGGTGCCGGCTGAAAGTGCATGCCCCTTAAGGTGAAGGCCGCCGTGTTCCGCGACAGGCTGGTCTGGGTGGGCGAGAAGGGATGGCCGGCGGCGGCGAAGGCCCGGGGGCAGTAGAGCCGGGCGAAGGCCCCCCGCTCGTCCTGCACGGGATCGACGTCCACCACCACGGCGCCGGCGATGGGGGTGGGCGAAAAGCGCATCAGTCCCAGGTCCGGGGCTCAGGCGAGGCGGTGACGAAGCGGCCGCCCCAGGCGCGGATCCGCCCTGTCTGCGCCATGATCTCCTCGCGCAGGTTCCAGGGCAGGATCAGCAGGTCATCGGGCCGCACCGCGTCGATCTGGTCGGGCGCCAGGATGGGGATGTGGCTACCCGGCAGGAACCGGCCCTGCTTGTGCGGGTTGGCGTCGAAGCAGGCGACGATGTTGTCCGCCCCGGCTCCGGCGTAGTTGAGGAAGGTGTTGCCCTTGGCCGCTGCGCCATAGGCCGCCACCTTCCGGCCCGCCGCCTTGGCCTGCGCCAGATAGGCCAGGAAGGCCGTCCGCACTGCCTCGACCCGGGAGGTGAAGCCGCCGTAGGTCTCCAGGCGATCCAGGCCCGCTGCCGCCTCCCGGGCGCGCAGGGCCTTCAGGGCCTCAGTCTCGGCGTGGGATGCCTCCGCCCGGCAGCAGAACAGCCGTAGCGACCCGCCATGGGTGGTCAGGAGCTCCACGTCGAAGGGGCGCAAGCCCTTGGCCTTCAGCACCGTCTCCACCGCCAGCAGGGACAGGTAGGAGAAGTGCTCGTGGTAGATGGTGTCGAACTGCACCTGCTCGATCAGGTTCAACAGGTGCGGGAACTCGAAGGTCAGCACCCCCTGCGGCTTCAGCACGTGCCGGAAGCCGCCGACGAAGTCGCCGATGTCCGGCACGTGGGCCAGCACATTGTTGGCGGCCATCAGGTCAGCGGTCAGGCCCCGGGCCGCCAGGTCCCGACCCGTCGCCTCGTGGAAGAAGACCACCTCGGTGGGCACGCCCCGGTCCCGGGCCGCCGCCGCCGTGTTGGCCGTGGGCTCTATGCCCAGCACCGGCACGCCCAGGGCTGCGAAGTGCTGCAAAAGATAGCCGTCATTGCTGGCCACCTCGATGACCCGGGAGTCCGGCCCCAGGGCGAACCGCTTGGCCATGGCCTCGGCATAGGCCTTGGCATGGGCCACCCAGCTTTCGGAATAGGACGAGAAATAGGCGTAGCCGTCGTCGAAGATATCGCCCGCCGGCACGGGATCATCGGCCTGGACCAGGAAGCAGGACCCGCACACCCGGGTGCGCAGGGGATAGGTCTTCTCGCTCCCCGCAGCCAGCTGCTCGGGCGTAAGGTAGGCATTGGCCAGGGGCTGGAGGCCCAGGTCCAGGAAGTCCTGGGTCAGGGGCGCGCGGCAGAATCGGCAGGTGGGAGCGGTCATGGCAGGGCCTCATAGCGCGCGATCTGCTCGTGGCACAGGGCCAGGGCGGGCTCGCCGGCCGCCTGCCGGCGGTACCACTCCATGCTCCAGTCAATGGCCTCGGGCGCGGCCAGCCGGCTCGTAAAGCCCAGCACCTTTCGGGTCAGGCTGGCGTCTATGCCCAGGGCCTTGGCCTCCAGGGAGCCGGGGTCGGGTTCATGCCGCCAGGGCCGCCCTCCAAGGGCCGCCGTCGCCCGGCTGGCCAGCTCGCCCACCGTCACCTCAGCCCCGCCCGGCGCCGGGCCGAAGTTCAGGGCCCGGGGCGTCGCCGGGTCCTGTGCGAGGCGCTCCAGGAAAACGAGATAGCCTGCGACACAGTCCAGCACGTGCTGCCAGGGCCGGGTGGCCTCGGGATGGCGCAGCACCACCGCCTCGTCCGCCGCCGCCGCCCGGACGATGTCGGCCACGATCCGGTCGCGGGAGAAGTCGCCGCCGCCGATGACGTTTCCGCCCCGGGCCGTAGCGACAGGCACGCCGGCACGGTCGAAATAGCTGCGGGCCATGGAGGCCGTGACGATTTCCGTCGCCGCCTTGGAGGCCGAATAGGGATCCTTGCCCCCCAGGGCGTCGCCCTCGGTAAAGGCCCGGCCGGTCTCGGCGTTGGCGTAGACCTTGTCCGAGGTCACCACCAGCACCGCCGCCAGGCCCGGACGGTCGCGCAGGGCCTGCAACAGGTGGGCCGTGCCCATGATGTTGGCGGCGAAGGTGGCGACGGGGTCGGCGATGGCGGTGCGCACAATGGGCTGGGCGGCCATGTGCAGGACCAGGTCGAACCGGGCGGCCATCAGGGTCCGGGCCACCTCGGTTGCATCGCGCAGGTCAGCGATCCGGGAGTCCACCAGCCCGCCTATGTCCGCCAGCTCGAACAGGGCTGGCTCGGTGTCCGGCGCCAGGGACAGGCCCGTCACCTTCGCCCCCAAGGCCGCCAGCCAGATGGCCGTCCAGCCACCCTTGAAGCCGGTATGCCCAGTCAGGAGCACACGTTTTTCGGTCCAGAAGGCGGGATCGGGACGGGTCAGGACCACAGCTTCCAGGGCGCCTGGCCCGATGCCCACAGGGCCTCGAGGTTGTTCTTGTCGCGCAGGGTGTCCATGCCGGTCCAGAAGCCTGCATGGGGAAAGGCCATCAGCTGGCCGTCGGCGGCCAGGCCCTGCAGGGGCTCGGACTCCCAGGGCATGGGATCGCCTGAGATCCGCCCGACCACCTCGGGCTGGAGGACAAAGAATCCGCCGTTGATCAGGCCCTCGTCCCCGGGGGGCTTTTCCACGAACCGCCGCACCGCGCCGTCATTGATGTCCAGGGCCCCGTAGCGGCCGGGAGGCGAGACCGCCGTCACCGTCGCCTGCCGCCCATGCGACTTATGGAAGGCCGCCAGGGCAGCGATGTCCACGTCCGCCACCCCGTCGCCATAGGTGAAGAAGAAGGGCTGGCCCGGCTCCAGATAGCCCGCCACCCGCTTCAGCCGCCCGCCCGTCATGGTCTCGGCCCCGGTATCCACCAGGGTCACCCGCCAGGGCTCGTGATGGGTGGCATGGTACTCCACCGCGCCCTTGGCCAGGTCGACGGTGAGGTCGGCATTGTGCAGGACGTAGTTGGCGAAATACTCCTTGATCATGTAGCCCCGGTAGCCGAGGCAGACGATGAAATCCCGGACCCCGAAGTGGGAGTACAGCTTCATGATGTGCCAGAGGATCGGCCGGCCGCCGATCTCGATCATGGGCTTGGGCCGCAGGTGGCTCTCCTCGGAGATCCGGGTGCCCAGGCCGCCGGCCAGGATCACCGCCTTCATGCCCGCCGCGGGACTGTCGGATTGGGTCAAGACGCTCTGCATCCCTCTGGCGCGCCGCCTGCGCGCAATTCCTCTTAGCCCGAAGCTTTGCGCCAATGAAGCCTGAACGGCCCGTCGACCTCATCGTCATCGGCGCCCAGAAGGCCGGCACCACCGCCCTGTTCGACTATCTGGGCGACGATCCCGCCTTTGTCCGGTCCCACGTCAAGGAGGTCCATGCCTTCGACGTCGAGGATCCGGCGGCGCCCACCCCCGACCTTGCTGCCTACGCCGCCCACTTTCCAGACCGGCCGGGCGTGCGCGTCGAGGCCACGCCCATCTACATCTACTGGCCCGGTGCCCTCGAGCGCATCGCCGCCGCCTGCCCGGGGGTGCGCCTGGTCTTTCTCCTGCGCGATCCGGTGCAAAGGGCCTGGTCCCACTGGCGCATGGAGACCGCCCGGGGCGCGGAGACCCAGCCCTTCGCTTGGTGCATCCGCCGGGGCCGCCAGCGCCTCTTCGAGGCCGAGCCCTTCAGCTTCCACCGCGAGGTCTCCTATGTCGAGCGCGGCTTCTACGGCGACCAGGTCGAGCGCCTCTTCTCCCTGTTCGACCCCGCCGACGTCCTCATCGCCCGGGCCGAAGACCTCGACGCCGACCCCGCCGCCGTCCTTTCCCGCCTGTCCACCTTCGCCGGGACCCCGCCGCCGCCGCCGGTCCGCCCCCGCCGGGTGCACGTGGGCGAGCCCGCCCCCATCCCGCCAGAAGACGCCGCCTTCCTGCGCCAGGTCTACACCCCCGACCAGGCCCGCCTGAAGGCCCTGACAGGGATCCGCTGGGACTGATGAAGCGCCGTTGACCCCCTCACCGCACTTCGCGCGGAGCCCCCTAATTCCTCCCCCCAGGGGGAGGTGGACCGGGGCCAAGGCCCCGGGACGGAGGGGGTCAACGGCGCTCGACAAGTGGAAATCCAACGCGCACGCTTGAGACCTTCCAACGGAGCGTCAGCCCCCCATGCGCAGCCTCGCCGCCCTCCCCCTCCTCGTCCTCCTCAGCGCCGCCGCGCCCGGGCCGCCGCGCCTGGCCCTGCCCATCGCCTGCAAGCCGGGGGCCGACTGCCAGCTGCAGAACCTTGTGGACCGCGATCCCGGACCGGGAGCCCGGGACTTCCGCTGCGGGGGCCAGACCTACGAGGCCCATTCGGGAACCGACATCCGCCTGACCGACAACGCCGCCCGCCTGCGGGGCGTTGACGTCCTGGCCGCCGCGCCCGGGCGGGTGGCGCGCCTGCGGGACGGCGAGCCGGACATCTCGGTGAAGGACCCCGCCGCCCCGCCCGTGGCCGGGCGCGAGTGCGGCAATGCCGTCGTCATCGACCACGGCGGCGGCTGGGAGACCCAGTCCTGCCACCTGGCCCGGGGCTCGATCCGCGTGAAGGTGGGTCAGGAGGTCGCGGCAGGGCAGCCCATCGCCCAGGTCGGCCTGTCGGGGAACACCGAATACCCCCACCTGCACCTCACCGTGCGCCAGGGGACGCGGACCGTGGATCCCTTCCAGCCCGACGGCGGGGCCGCCTGCGCGGCCCAGGCGGTGGGAGCGGGGCTCTGGACGCCCGCGGCGGCCGCCGCCCTGGCCTATCGACCCGGCGGTGCGGTGCTGAACGCCGGCTTTGCCGGCAGCCCTGTCGACAACACCCAGGTCGAGGCCGGCACCGTGCCGCGCCCATCGCCATTCGCCCCGGCCCTGGTGGCCTATGTCCGCGCCAGCAACCTGCAAGCCGGCGACCGGCCGGTCCTGACCCTCACTGGCCCCAGTGGCATCGTCATCACCCGGAACGAGGGCGCGCCCCTCGACCGCAGCAAGGCCCAGTGGCTGGTCTACACGGGGTCGCGGACCCCACCCGGCGGCTGGGTGGACGGCCGCTACCAGGCCGACTACTCCGTCATTCGGGACGGACGGACCGTCCTGTACCGCAGCTTCGATGTGACGCTCTGAGGCGCTGAGGCCCTAAGCCCGGGCCTCAGGCGACGAAGTCGCCGAAGGTCAGGCCCAGGCTCGTCCCCGTCAGCTGGATCACCGTGTCGAGGACATTGTCGTTATTGGTGTCGGCGAAGACGAAGGTGTTTGCCCCCGCCTCGGTGATGATGATGTCCAGGGTCCCTGCGGTGATTGTCGCGGTCGCGCCCACCAGTGCAGCGGCGTAGTCAGCCGCAGCCGCCGTGAATCCCGTGGTCAAGCCGCCGCCGGTCACGCCGAGGGCGATGGCATCATCCACGGCTACGAAGTCGGTGATGACCTCCAGGGTGGCAAGGGTGGTCGAGGACGCGTCACCCGTGGCGAAGACGAACCGGTCGGAAGCGGCGCCCCCGCTCAGGGTATCGCTCCCAGCGCCGCCGACCAGGGTGTCATTGTCCGCGCCGGCGAAGAGCGAGTCCGCGCCGCCGCCGCCGAGCACACTGTCGGTCCCCGCGAGGCCGCTGATCGTATCCGCGACCGACGTGCCCGTCAGGGTCTCCGCCCCGCCGGCACCGTTCAGGTTGACGCCCAGGTTCGACAGCCCCGTCAGGGCGCTGAGGTCCACCGCCAGCCCGGAGCCCGCGGTCACGGACAGGGTCTCCGTCCCGCCGCCCGCCGTCCCACTGACCGCCCAGGTCTTCCCGGTGATCTGGGCGCCCGTGAAGGTCGCCGTAGTCCCGTCGGCGAGGGACACGGCCTCAATGCTGGTGAAGGCCACGGTGGAGAGGTCGGTGGTGGCCGCGACGCGGATTGTGTCCGTATCGTTTCCGCCGTCTGCGCTCTCGCCCGCGCCAACCTCGGACGTACCGTTGAAGACGAAGGTGTCGTTGCCGTCCCCGCCGCTCATCACGTCGATCCCGGCGGCGCCTGTGATGCTGTCCGAACCCAGGGAGCCGGTCAGATTCTCGTTGCCGGTGTTGCCGTTAAGGGCGATCGAGGCATTGGTGACGGCTGTGAAGATCGTCGTCAGGTTGACCGTCGCGTTCGCTGCAGCGTTGACCGCAAGGACCTCTTCCGCCCCACCCGCGACGCCCGTGACCGTCCAAGACTGGCCTGTGACCTGGGCCCCGGTGAATGTGGCCGTCTGGCCGCTGGCAATGGACACGCCGTCGATGTTCGCCATGACCAGGCCGGTCAGGTCCGTGCTGGCGGTCACCAGGAGGGTATCCGTCCCGGAAATCCCGTTCACGGTCTCGCCAGCCGAGACTTCAGAGGTCCCGCCAAAGACGAAGACGTCATCGCCCGTGCCGCCGATCACGCTGTCGGTCCCGACGCCACCGCTGAGGGTGCCATTTCCGGTACCGCCGACAAGGGTATCGTTGCCGCCAAGGCCCTGGATCGACTCGTTGCCCGTCCAGCCCGTGATGAACTCGTCGCCGGCGCCGCCAACGACGCGGACTGCCACACCGGAATAGCCCTGCGAGGACGGAAGGTTGTAGGTCGCCCCCGAGGTGACGTTGACCGTCAGGGTCGAGCCGGAGCCGCCGGAGACCGTCGGCAGGGTGGCCAGCTGGGCGGTGGAGATCGTGGCGTCCTGGCCCGCGGCAATCGACAGGGCATCGATATTGTTGAAGGCCACGGTGCTGTTGAAGGTGGTCGAGCCCACCACCAGCACCGTGTCGGTGCCGGCCACGCCGTCCACGATCTCACCCGCCGCGGCTTCCGAGGTGCCCCGGTAGATGAAGGTGTCGTCGCCCTGGCCGCCGTTCATGGTGTCGGCGCCATTGCCGCCCACCAGGGTGTCATTGCCGCCCGAGGTCGGGCTGTTGTCGCCCGACAGGGAGTCGTTTCCATCGTAGCCGTGGATATAGTCGGCGCCGATGTTCCCCGTGAGGGTATCCGCACCCACATCGCCCGTCAGCACGCCCGTGGTCACGCCCGCCAGCCGCACCGCTGTATCGAGGACATTGTCACCATTGGTATCGGCGAAGACATAGGTCCCGTCACTGGCGACCACCGTCGAGATCACGTCGTGGAGCCCGGCCGAGATCAGGGCCTGGGCGGAGGTCAGGGCCGCTGCGTAGGTGGCGGCGCCCGCCGCGGTGAAGTAGTTCGTCGCCGCCGTCAGGCCGACCAGGTAGTGGTCGAACTCGGTGGTGGTGAAGTCCGAGATCGTCTCCACGGCACCGGCCGTCAGGACGCTGGCGTCCCCCGTGGCGAAGGTAAAGAAGTCCGCCCCGGTCCCGCCGGCCAGGCTGTCCGTGCCCGTCCCGCCATTGACCGTGTCGGTCCCGCCGCCACCGTTCAGGGTGTCGGCCCCGGTCCCACCCAGCAGGAGGCCAGTCCCGGACAGGCCGGTCAGGACATCGTCGCCGTCGTCGCCGGAGAGGGTGCCGTCACCCGACAGGGTGTCGGTTCCAAGTCCGCCCGTCACCGTGTTGGCGCCCGTGTCGGCGCTCAGGTTGTCATTGCCGTCGCCGCCCACCAGGGTGTCCGTGCCGGTCGTGCCGGACAGGGTGTCATTGCCCACGCCGCCGTCGACGCTGTTGTTCCCGCCCATGGCCGAGACGGTGTCGTCGCCCTCGGCCCCGATCACGGTCTCCCCGCCGGTAGAACCCAGGACCGTGTCATTGCCCGTCCCGGCGAGGATCAGGTCCGCGCCACCGCCTGCGGTCACGCTGTCGGCGCCATCGCCGCCCGAGATCGTCTCCGAACCCGCGCCGCCGGCTACGGTGTCCGCCCCGGCATCACCGGTGAGGGACGAGCCGCCCGCGCCGCCCACCAGGCTGTCGGTCCCGTCGCCGCCGATCAGGGTGTCGGCACCGCCGCCGGAGATCGCGGTGTCATTGCCCAGGCCGCCGGTGACATAGTCGATACCAGCACCGCCAAGGATGCTGTCATTGCCCTCGCCGCCGTCGCCGATCATCGAGGACGCGGCGTTGGCGGACAGGTCGAGGGTATCGTCGCCGGTCCCGCCCACCAGGGTCGAGGATCCGGTGCCAGAGACCAGAGTGTCGCTCCCGGTCCCGCCGTCCATGGTGTCGGTGCCAGCGCCGGAGCTGGCCAGGCGGTCATTACCATCGCCGCCCAGCAGGGTGTCGGCCCCGGTGCCGCCGATCAGGGTGTCGGCACCTGCGCCGCCGGTGACGCTGTTCGCCCCGGCGCCGGCATTGATGCTGTCGTCGCCGTCGTCGCCGGTGATGAGGTCGTTGCCGGTCCCGGCGGTGATGTTGTCGTTGTCCGCCCCGCCCGTCAGGGTATTGGCGCCATCGCCAGCCGAAATCGTGTCGGCACCCGCGCCGCCCGTGACGTTGTCGTTGCCAGAACCGGCGGCGACGCTGTCATTGCCATCACCACCGGTGACGAGGTTGTTTCCCGCGCCCACGTCGGCAGTGTCATTGCCGGCGCCCAGGTCAACCGTGTCGTTGCCGGATGCGCCGGTCACCGAGTCATTGCCCTCGCCGCCCGTCAGGGACTGATTGCCACTGCCGCCGATCAGGGTGTCGTTACCGACATCCCCCACCACCGTGGAGGTGCCGTTGTTGGAGCCCAGGCTGTCGTCGCCAGCTCCGCCGAGGATCAGGGACGCGCCCGTACCCGTGCTGCCGACCACCACGTCGTTTCCGGCACCGGCGTCTATGCTGTCAGCCCCCGAGCCGCCGGCGTCGTTCAGCACGATACGGTCATTGCCGTCGCCACCGAACAGGGTGTCGGCCCCGGTGTTGCCGGTCAGGGTGTCGTCGCCAAGGTCGCCAAAGGCCAGGTTGGCGCCCGCGCCCGTGACGACGTCGTCATTACCCTGGCCGCCATAGATCGTATCCGCGCCCGTCCCGGCGGTGACGCTGTCATTGCCGATATTGCCGTGCAGGAAGTTTGCGCCGTCAGAGCCAACGATCGTGTCGTTGCCCTGGCCACCCAGCAGGGAGTCTGCGCTGGTCGCGCCAGTGATCGAGTCGTCGCCGGCATTGCCGTTGACGCTGTCCACGCCGCCGCCGCCGACCACGGTGTCATTGCCATCCCCGCCGGAAATCACGTCATTGCCCGCGCCGCCGGTCAGGCTGTCGGCACCGGCGTCGCCCATCAGGCTGTTTGAGCCGCCGGTGTCGGTGACGGTGTCATTGTCCGCCCCGCCGATGAGGGTGTCCGCGCCCGTGCCTGCGGTGAGGACGTCGGCTCCACTGCCGCCGTCCAGCAGGTTCGCGCCGTCGCCGCCCGCCAGGCTGTCGACGCCATTGCCGCCCAGCAGGGTATCAGCACCGGTGAGACCCGACAGGGTGTCGTCGCCGAGGTCGCCGGAGGCATAGTTGGTACCGTCGCCAGCGATCACGCTGTCATTGCCCTGGCCGCCCAGGATGGTGTCGGCGCTGGCGCCGCCCATGAGCGTGTCGTTGCCGAGGTTGCCGTGCATCCAGTTGACGCCCGCATCGCCCATGACGCAGTCGTTGTCCCTGCCGCCATAGAGGGAGTCGTTGCCGTCGCCTCCGGACAGGGTGTCGTTGCCGATATTGCCCTGGACGATGTCGTTGCCGTTCAGGGCGGCCAGGGAATCGTCCCCGTCATTGCCATAAAGGGCGTCATTGAGGGCCGAGCCGACCCGGCTCTCGGCGCCGGTCGTACCGATGTAGAGCATGGTCGCGTCCGGCAGGTTGATCTGGCCGGTCGTCCCGCCCAGGCCCGCCAGCGCCGTGCTGAACACCTTGCTGGTAATCCCGACGGTCAGGGTGATGGTGGCCGGGACTACCGGCGCAGGCGGGAAGCCGCCGCCGCCGGTCTGGGGGTTGAACCGCACCTCTACCGACTGGGCGGTGAGGGTCGGGTTGGTGAAGGTCAGGGTGTCCCCGGCCTGGAAGGCCGCAGCCTGGGCATCGGTGATCGTCTCGAAGGTGTAGGCGGTCATGGACGTCGCGCTCCAGGCTCTCGGGCGTGGGCGCGACTTGTCGCTCCCAAGGTCAGTATTTGCTTTTCATTAACCGACGGCGGCGAAGCCGCCAAGGCCGAGAGTGGCCGAAGACGGCAACACTTCGGCGACACATTGTGGATGAAATGCCCGCTGCGGGGCGAATCCGCGACCTCAGGCGACGAAGTCGCTGAAGGCCAGCCCCAGGCCCGTCCCCGTCAGCTGGATCACCGTGTCGAGGACATCGTCGTTATTGGTGTCGGCGAAGACGAAGGTGTCTGACCCCGCCTCGGTGACGACAATGTCCCGGGTCCCCCCGGTGATCAGCGTGTTCGCGGCCGTGAGGGCGGCGGCGTAGCTGGCCGCCGACGTGAAGGTCGAGTTCAGGGCGGTGCCGGTCACGCCCAGGGCGATCTCGTCATTCACTGCCGAGAAGTCGGTGATGACCTCCAGGGTGGCGAGGCTGGTCGAGGCCGCGTCACCCGTGGCGAAGACAAAGCGGTCGGCACCGGCACCCCCGCTCTGGGTGTCACTTCCAGTCCCGCCCAGCAGGGTGTCATTGCCGCCGCCGCCGGCCAGGCTGTCGTCCCCGGCCAGGCCCGCGATCGAGTCCGCCGCCGCCGAGCCGGTGATGGTCTCTGCGCCGCCCACCCCGTTAATCTGGAGGCTGACGTCGGTGATGGTCCCTAGGGTGGCCAGGCTCGCCGTGGTCCCCGAGGCGACATTCACAATCAGGGTCTCCGTACCGCCGCCGGCCACGCCGGTCACCGACCAGCTCTGTAGGTGGAGTTGGGCGCCCGTGAAGGTCGCGGTCAGGCCGCTGGCGATCGTCACCGTCTGGATATTGCTGAAGCTGGCCAGGC
>Ga0209598_10000617_pt1 | contig 28901 bp, 22 predicted proteins | sample M_140807_EF_Meta_FD_187317 | JGI IMG/M metagenome (GOLD analysis project Ga0209598, IMG submission 187317) | Freshwater microbial communities from Lake Montjoie, Canada to study carbon cycling - M_140807_EF_MetaG (SPAdes) (version 2) | ecosystem: Environmental > Aquatic > Freshwater > Lake...
CAGTTTGGTCCTCCCTCCGATTATTCTTGGGATGCGGTTTGGGAAAGTAAAGTTCAAATGCACGCCGATGGTTGGTCTGTAGAAATGAAAATTCCATATTCGGCCCTAAGGTTTTCAAAAAAAGAAGTTCAAGATTGGGGTGTGAATTTTGAACGTTATGACAGAGGTAGCAATGAAAATGGATATTGGAATAAAATTGATCCCAACCAAAATGGTTTTGTCAATCAGTTTGGTGATGTTACTGGACTTCAAAACATTGAACCGCCATTAAGATTGTCCTTACTGCCTTATGTATCTGCTGGATCAAGATCGGCTCCTTATGCAAATGGTATTACCAATAAAAACTTTTTACGTAGTGGAGGGATGGATGTAAAATATGGAGTGAATGAAAGTTTTACTTTGGATGCAACGCTTATTCCAGATTTTGGACAGGTTGTTTCAGATAATGTGGTGCTTAATTTAACGCCTTACGAAGTTCAGTTTCAGGAAAATCGTCCATTTTTTACGGAAGGAATTGAACTATTTAATAAGTCGGCTCTTTTTTATTCTAGACGTATTGGGGCAACGCCAGATGGTTATTATGCTATTAATAGTAAGGTTGCCAATAATAGTAATTTATCTATTGTGTCAAACCCTGGTATTTCTCAATTATACAATGCCACTAAATTTTCTGGAAGAAATAAAAAGAAATTAGGGATTGGTGTTTTTAATGCACTAGTTGCACCTACCACCGCAACTATTTTAGATAAAACAACAGGTATAAAAACCAATTACGAAACCAGTCCATTAACCAATTATAATATTTTAGTGTTGGATCAAGCACTTGCAGGCAGGTCTTCATTAACTTTTACAAATACCAATGTCTTAAGAAGTGGTGGTGCACGTAATGCCAATGTTAGCGGACTAGATGTGAGTTTGTTTGATAAAACCAATACCCATCAGCTTATTTGGAATGGAAGAGTAAGTGCTATTTCTGGTAAGGATAATTACACAGGGTTTAAAAATATTTTAGCCTTTGCAAAAGTGAGTGGAAAAGTGCAGTATTTACTACACACCAATATTGAGTCTGATAAATACGACCCCAACGATATGGGTTTTTTGGTGGCACCCAACGAATTTTCTGGTATTGCAAGAATTAGTTACAATCAATTTAAGCCTACTAAAAAGTTTTTGCAATCGAGTTATACCTTAACCTTAAAGCCAGCCTATTTATACAAGCCTAATGTATTTACTAACTTCGAAATTCAAACAAGGGCTTTTTGGTTTTTCAAAAACTTTTGGGACGCTTCGGTAACATTAAATATCCAGCCCCAGTGGCAGCATGACTATTTTGAAATGAGAACTGCGGGTGTTATGATCAAAAGAACGGGCTATTGGTATGCAAGTGTTGGTGGGAGTTCGGATAGTCGTAAGCAGTTTTTTTTCAGGTATAACGCTGGTTTTGCAGAATCTCCAATACCTAACGATGCTTATATTAGTTTAAATATAGCGCCCCGTTTCCGCTTTGATGATCACTTTAGTTTAGATCTTGACATAAAAAGGGATGAAGACAATGGGCAGTTTGGTTATGCATTTAGAAATACGGCAGGTGTGCCTATTGCAGGACGTAGAAAAGTAACGACCGTTAATAGTATTGTAAATGCGATTTATAATTTTAATGCACGTATGAATTTGTCTGCACGTGCTAGGCATTATTGGAGTAAAGTGGAGTACGAAAACTTTTTTAATGTTACGCCAAGTGGTTGTTTGTCAGAGATAGCGTATGTGCCTGGTAAAAACCAAAACTTTAATGTGTTTAATATTGATATGTTTTACACTTGGGATTTTGCTTACGGAAGTAGGTTTATTATTGGATGGAAAAACTGGCTAGGGTCTGATTTTAATTTACCCTACGAGTCTTATAAAAACTATACCACCAATGCAAGAGCTGTATTTCAGCAGCCACACGGCAATGAAATTACTTGCAAGCTTATTTATTACCTAGACTATATGAAGTTAAAAGCTAAAAATCCTCTAAAGCCTTAGTAGGTATAGGGTTTGGCGGTTTTAATTTGCCCGTTTTGTTTTCTAAAGAAATATAAGTTCTTATTTTCTTGGTAGTCTATTTGCGATTTGTTACTCGTATTTAATACGGGGTTTATTTTAAAGCTATTAAATACAGGAATTGATTTTGCAAATAAACTGTTTGTAAAATAAAGCATGGTTTCGTAGCCTTTAAAAAACTGATCGCTAGGGCGGCCAAGGTATTTAAGTTTATAGTTGGCTGTTAGTTGCTTTAATAATTTCTCATTGCCATTAAAATAATAGGGGCTAGCATATACAATTTCAACATTTGGCATATCCATTGTTTTTAAGCCATCCCAGGTTGGCATACCAATTACCACTGTTTTATAAGTAGGGTTTTCATTCAAAACTTTTACAAGTGCTGCACCAAAACTTTCTTTGAGGCTACCGCACATAAGAATGTTTTGTTTGGTAGAATCTAAATAGGGTAGGATGTCGCTAAAAACGATGCTATCCTGTAATTCTATATTTAAAAAGGAGATGGCTTGTTTGCTATTGCTTCCCGAAATAATAGTTTGAATATAATCTTCTGTGGCGCCTTTTTTCTTGCAATATAAAATGGTGTTTTTGGCAAAGTTGTTTTGCAAATAATTGCTAATCGCTTCGCATTGCGTTTTTAATGTTGGATTTAGTATTGTGAAATATGGATTAGCGGTTACCCCGGCATCATTGGGGAATATTGCAGATATAAAAGGTATATGATGTATAGCGGCAAAGTCTGCAATGATTTTAGTATCTGGTTTACTCGTTATGGCGCCAATGATCAATGAAACCGTTTGTAGAGAGGAGTCCTGTAAGATAACGGATAAGTCTTTATTTTTTTGTTTGCTGTCAATAATGATAACATCAATGGGTGTATTTAGCTTGTTTAAAGAGTCTACAGCCATCATTACACCGTTATAAAAATCCAGGCCAGGAAGCATCGATTTTGGCAAATTATTATTACCTAAACTGTAATTGTTACCATTAAAGGCGCCATCGATTTCTAGCGGAATAAAAACGGCAACAGCAGCTCTTTTTATAGAGGTGTTGTTGGATTGTGCATGTGTAGTAAGCCTACAGCCTAACAGTATGCAAAAGCTAATGATAAACTGAACGGTACTTTTCATGTTATATTATTTTATTCCCACTCAATGGTAGCAGGAGGCTTACTGCTAATATCATATACCACCCTGTTAATACCTCTTACTTGATTGATAATTTCATTGGATACGTGTGCTAAAAACGAATAAGGTAAATGTGCCCAATCGGCGGTCATACCATCTACAGAGGTAACAGCTCTTAATGCAACGGTAAACTCGTAGGTTCTTTCGTCACCCATTACGCCCACACTTTTTACGGGAAGTAAAATAGTACCTGCTTGCCAAACCTCAGTGTATAAATTATGCGATTTTAAAGCATTGATATAAATGGCGTCTGCAGCTTGTAGCAAAGCTACTTTTTCGACATTTACTTCACCAAGTATTCTGATCGCTAATCCAGGTCCAGGAAAAGGATGTCTGTTAATCATGTCTGATGGGATACCAAGTTCTAAGCCTACTCTGCGCACTTCATCTTTAAATAAATAACGTAGTGGTTCTACTAATGATAAATGCATGGTATCTGGAAGTCCACCCACATTGTGGTGCGACTTAATGGTTTGTGAAGGTCCATGAACGCTTACACTTTCAATAACGTCTGGATAAATCGTACCCTGTCCTAAAAAACTTACGTCTTTTACTTTAGCGGCTTCTTCTTGGAAAACATCAATAAATAATTTTCCAATTACTTTTCTTTTGGCTTCTGGATCTGTTTGATCTTTTAAGCCAGCGTAAAATCTTTCTTTCGCATCAATACCTGTTACGTTAAGGCCAAGCTCTTTGTACATTTCTAGAACTTGTTCAAATTCACCTTGGCGAAGCACGCCATTGTCTACAAAAATGCCGTGTAGTCTAGTCCCAATGGCTTTGCTGATAAGGGTTGCGGCAACAGTGCTATCCACGCCACCACTAAGCGCCATGATTACTTGACGGTCGCCAATTTGCTCTTTTAATTTTGCAACGGTTTCTGTTACAAAGGATGCAGGGGTCCAGTTTTGACTGCATCCGCAAGTATTAACTAAAAAGTTTTTGATAATTAGTTTTCCTTGTGTAGAATGGTAAACTTCTGGATGAAATTGTAATCCAAATAATGGATGTGTATCTGTGGTTGTTTTTTTGAATGCTGCAATAGGAATACTTTCGGTAGTTGCAGTGATTTGAAATCCTTCGGGTAAAGCAACAATAGAATCGGAGTGGCTCATCCATACTTGTGATCCATTGTCTACACCAGCAAGTAAAGTGTCTCCTTCTTGAATTTGTAAATGGGCACGTCCGTATTCTCTTTTATTGGATTTATTAACAGTGCCGCCAAATGTTTTTGCAGTTAATTGAGCGCCATAGCAAACACCAAGTACCGGAACGTTTTGTATAAAGCTTGCAATGTCTACATCAGGGGCGTTTTCTTCGTTCACACTAAATGGAGATCCACTTAAAATGATACCCTTTAAACCTGGTTCAAATGTAAATGACTTATGAAAGGGGATGATTTCGCAATACACATTGGCCTCTCTAACCGCTCTTGCAATTAACTGGGTATACTGGCTACCAAAATCTAGGATAAGTATTTTTTCTGTCATAGCAGCGAAGTTAATTGAAATTGGGAGCACAAAAAAAACCAACCCGCAGGGTTGGTTTTAATAATATCTATCAAAGTTGATAAGTATCTATCTTGCAGTTTAACTTATGCAGCAACAACAGCCTTTTTGGCTAATTTGCTCTTTAAGTTTGCAGCTTTGTTTTTGTGGATAATACCACGCTTAGCAAGTTTATCAATCATCGAAATGACGTTTGGTAATCCTTCTGTGTAAGCTTTGGTATCTGAGCCAGCTTTTAGTTCACGAACTGCATTACGGGTAGTTTTACCATAGTAACGGTTACGCTCGCGACGCTTAGCCGCTTGTCTCATATCTTTTTTAGTAGCTGAATGGTTTGCCATGTTCTAATTTTTTTCAGGACGGCAAAGGTAAGGCCTAGACCTGAAAGTTCGAAATTTTATTAAAAAAAAACATCGATTTCCTTAATTTTCAATGAAATTACCCCTTTTTTTCTGCTTTTTATGACCGATATTTGCTTGGCAATTTGATAAAATAGACGCCTAAGACTATCACATGAAGGATTTTTCTTATATAACCAATTCGCATCCTGCTTTTATAGAAGAGACCTATAAAGCTTTCTTACAAGATCCAAGTTCTGTAGATCCGGACTTAAAAAAGTTTTTTGAAGGTTTTGACTTTGCAGTTTCTAGTGGTCAAGCTGGAACTGGAGCAACTAGTTCTAATGTAGCTGCGGCTTCTGTATCATCAGATAGTAGTGGGATAGACTGGCAAAAAGAAATTAATGTATACCGCCTTATTTTAGGTTATAGAAATAGAGGGCATTTGCTTTCAAATACAAACCCTATTAGACCGCGTAAAGACAGACAAGCCAATTTAGATTTATCTTATTTTGGATTATCTGAATCAGATTTGTCACAAACTTTTCAAGCAGGAAAATTTGTTGGACTTGGTACTACTTCTCTAAAAAATATTTTATCGCATTTACAAACCTGTTACACGTCAAGTGTTGGCGCAGAATTCAAATATATTAGCAGTAAAGAAAAAGTTTCTTTTTTAATTGCAGAAATGGAAACCAATTTTAAGGCAACTATTCAATTAGATAAAAAGAAACACATTCTCGAAAAATTAAATCAAGGTGTGATTTTTGAAAAGTTTTTGCATACCAAATATATTGGTCAAAAAAGATTTTCATTAGAAGGAGGAGAGAGTACGATTGCTGCACTGGATGCTATTATTAATACGGCTGCATCATATGATGTAGAAGAAGTGGTTATTGGTATGGCGCACCGTGGTCGTTTAAACGTGCTAGCAAATATCATGGGCAAAACCTATGAGCAAATATTTAGCGAGTTTGAAGGAACTGCCATTATCGATCAAACCATGGGTAGTGGCGACGTTAAATACCATATGGGTTACGGTTCAGAAATTACTACGCCCGATGGGAAAACGATTCATCTAAAATTAGTGCCTAACCCTTCACACCTTGAAGCAGTAGACCCAGTGGTACTTGGTTTTGCAAGAGCAAAAGCTGACGTACTTGGTAAAAGTGCTTTTGATAAATATTTACCAATATTAATTCATGGCGATGCTTCTGTTGCTGGACAGGGTATTGTGTATGAAGTACTTCAGATGAGTAACCTTCGTGGTTATCATACGGGTGGTACCATTCATTTTGTAATCAATAATCAAATTGGTTTTACCACTGATTTTGATGACGCAAGAAGTGCCGATTATTGCACATCTGTTGCTGCTATGGTGCAAGCGCCAGTACTACATGTTAATGGAGATGATGCAGAGGCGGTGGTTAAGTGTGCCGAAATTGCAACGCGTTACCGTCAACAATTTAATTCCGATATTTTTATTGATATGGTGTGTTACCGTAAACACGGACACAATGAGGGAGACGATCCAAAGTATACGCAACCTCAGCTGTATTCATTAATTGATAAGCATCAAAATCCTAGAGAAACCTACACGCAGTTTTTAATCCAAAATGGTGAGCCAGAGGCGCAAGCGCTTGCAAAAGACATGGAAAAGAAATTTTGGGCCGATTTGCAAGAGCGTCTAGACGACTTAAAACAGCACCCACTTCCTTATAATTATCAGCCACCAGAATTGGTATGGCAAAACATGGGTAAGGCAACGGAACAAGATTTCCAAGCTTCACCAGTTACTGCTGTAAGCCAAGAAAGATTTAATATATTGTTTGAGCGCTTGATGCAATTTCCACAAGATTTTAAACCACTTAAAAAAGTGGAAAAATTATTGCAGGAAAAAATCAAGCTCATGGAGTCCGAGCAAAAAGTAGATTGGGCAACTGCCGAGTTAATGGCTTACGGATCACTACTTCTTGATGGTAATATTGTTCGCATGAGTGGTCAAGACGTGCAGCGTGGTACATTTAGCCACCGTCACGCTGTAATTAGAGATGAGCAAACAAATAAGGGTCATAACAGGCTCAATCATTTTGCAGTAGGTCAAGAAAAGTTTAGAATTTATAATTCATTGTTGAGTGAATATGGTGTGCTTGGTTTTGAATATGGTTATGCAATGGCAAATCCAAATGCACTTGTAATTTGGGAAGCACAGTTTGGTGATTTCTGTAATGGCGCACAAACCATGATTGATCAGTTTATTGTAGCGGGTGAGCAAAAATGGCAACGCCAAAATGGTTTAGTAATGTTACTGCCGCATGGTTACGAAGGACAAGGTCCTGAGCATAGCAGTGCACGTTTAGAGCGCTTTTTGCAAATGGCTGCCGAATTAAACATCGTAGTAACCAATATTACATCGGCGGCTAATTTATTCCATGCTTTACGCAGACAGCTTACATGGAATTTTAGAAAGCCAATGATTAATTTTTCTCCAAAAGCAAACTTGCGTAACCCAGGTACCTATAGTAAAGTAGAAGACTTTTTACAAGGTGGCTTTAAGGAATTAATAGATGATGAATTTGTACAAGATGCATCGGCTGTTAAAAAAGTACTTTTCTGTACTGGTAAAATTTATTTTGAACTAGCAGAAAAACAAGCAAAAGAAAATCGACAAGACATTGCGGTTGTAAGACTCGAGCAAATTTATCCACTTGCACAAGATCAATTAAATGCGCTGCATAAAAAATATAGCAAAGCTACTTGGTTTTGGGTGCAAGAAGAACCGCAAAACATGGGTGCGGCTAGCTTCTTAAAAATGAATTTACATACCATTAATTTTGGGGTGATCAGCAGAAGCGCAAGTGCATCTACTGCTACTGGTTATGCAAAAGTGCATGCCGCAGAACAACTAGAAGTAATCGAAACAGCATTTAATATTTAATTTAGCATATTTAGAAATATCATTTTATGATTGAAATAAAAGTTCCAGCAATTGGAGAATCTATCTCAGAAGTTACTTTGTTAAAGTGGACAAAAAAAGATGGTGACTACGTAGAAAGAGACGAAGTAATTGCAGAGTTTGAAAGTGAAAAAGCAACTTTTGAAGTGAATGCTGAGCAGGCAGGTGTTCTTACCACACTTGGTAAAGAAGGAGATACCTTACTTATTGGTGATGTGCTTGCTAAAATTGACGAAACTGCCCAAAGACCTGCCGCAGCCGCCGTTCCGGCTGCACCGGCTGCGCCGGCGCCAGCTGCTCCGAAATCGGAAGCACCTGTGGCTGCGATCCCTAACGATGTAAAAGCAACACCGGTAGCATCTGCTATCATTGCTGATAAAAAAGTAGACCCAACGGCTATTACCGCAACAGGTACTGGCGGAAAAATATTAAAGCAAGACGTATTAGAAGCACTTTCTCATCCGGGCAAAAAAGCATTTGCGGGTACGGAGCTTAATACTAGAAATGTGCGTCAAGAAAAAATGAGTGCGCTGCGTAAAACCATTAGCCGACGACTGGTGGAATCTAAAAATACAACGGCGATGCTTACTACTTTTAATGAAGTAGACATGACGCGTGTAATGGAAGTAAGAAAGCAGTACAAAGATAAATTTAAAGAAAGCCATGGTGTTAATTTAGGCTTCATGAGTTTCTTTGCTAAAGCATGTTCTACAGCACTAGGCGAGTGGCCTTCTGTAAATGCATACATTGATGGCGATCAAATTATTTACCACGATTACGCAGACATTAGCATTGCAGTAAGTACGCCACGTGGTTTAACGGTTCCAGTTATGCGCAATGTAGAAAGTATGAGCATGGCTGATGTAGAAAAAACAGTAGTGATGCTTGCGGGTAAAGCGCGCGATAGCAAACTAACTGCCGACGATTTACAAGGTGGTACTTTCACCATCACCAATGGTGGTGTGTTTGGTAGCTTAATGAGCACGCCTATTATCAATATTCCACAGAGTGCTATTTTAGGTATGCATAAAATTCAGGACCGTCCAATGGCTATTAATGGCCAGGTGGTTATTAGACCTATGATGTATTTAGCACTTAGTTACGATCACCGCATTATTGATGGTCGTGAGAGTGTTGGATTTTTAGTGCGCGTTAAAGAGCTTTTAGAAAATCCAGAATTATTACTGATGGGTAAGGATCCGGTTAAAACATTATTGGAACTCTAAGTGCGTTACCAATCTTATTTTAATTCGGCGCTTACTATTATCAATGCTTACAAAGGAGGTGCGCCACTTGTGCACCATCTCAAACAATATTTTGCTGCACACAAAAAGCATGGTTCTACAGATCGTAGAACCATCGCGCATGTATGCTATACCTATTACAGGCTTGGTGCAAGTATCAAAGAATTTGACACAGATAAAGGCTTACAACTTGCTATTTTTTTATGTGAAGCCAAGCCGGGCAACTGGGCGCTTTTATTTGAACCAAGTTGGATTGCAGCCTGGGGTTCATTAGATCAAAAATTAGATTTTATTAAGGAGGTATATCCAGGATACAACCTTGCAAGCATATTTCCTTTTGCGGCGCACTTGTCTTCTAGCGTGGATGCCCCTGCCTTTAACAGGAGCCACCTTAATCAACCAGATTTATTTATTCGTATCAGGCCTAAACAGGAGGCTGTTGTTATGGGTAAATTAAATAAAGCGCAAATTGCTTTTGAAAAAATAACGGACAGTTGTTACAGGCTTCCGAGCGGCACTAAATTAGATGAAGTACTACTTATTAATAAAGAAGCGGTGATTCAAGATTACAGCTCGCAACAAATTGGAAGCATGTATGCGCTGGCGTCTGCGTTTGCAGATTCTAAAAAAAGAATATGGGATTGTTGTGCGGCAAGTGGCGGTAAATCTATTTTAGCGGTTGATACTTTTGGACAAATAAAATTAACGGCTTCCGATATGCGCGCTTCTATTTTGCGCAATTTGCAAACACGTTTTGCAGCGGCAGGCATGAGTGGTTACCAATCATTTGCAGTGGATTTAACCAGCGCGCATGACCTTAGTAATTTTGCTAAACTAGCAGATTTTATTATTTGTGATGCACCATGTACCGGCAGCGGTACATGGGGTAGAACCCCGGAGCATCTCGCTTTTTTTGACGAAGCTTCTATCGATAATTTTAGACAATTGCAACAAACTATTATTTCCAACACGCTGCCTTACGTAGCAATAAATGGATATTTTTTATACAGTACTTGTTCGGTGTTTGCAGCAGAAAATGAAGGTCAAGTAAAATTTATGGAAACTAATTTTCCGGAATTTGAACTCGTGCATCAACAACTTTTTACGGGGTATGAAGGGAAAGCAGATACCATGTTTGCGGCACTGTTTCAGAAAAAATAAGTATGCGAAGTTTTATAATAAGATGCCGCGCTGAATAACACCTCCACCAATTACATCATTGCCTTCATAAAAAACAGCACTTTGTCCAGGTGCAATACTTTTTACGGGCTCGTAAAAACGCGCGCGGATACCATTTTCGGTGTTAAATAAATGACTGGTTGCACCACTGTCTTTGTACCTGATTTTTGTAATGGCTTCGGTACCGTCTTCGATACCATTATATTTGATCCAATTAATTTTAAGCACTTCCATATCGTTTTGATCGAGGTCGGCTTCGGTACCTAATACAACGGTATTGGTATTAGGATCAATGGCTGTAACGTATGCGGGTTTACCAAGTGCTATTTCAAGTCCTTTGCGCTGTCCAATGGTATAAAAAGGATAGCCTTTATGTTTGCCTATTCTTTTACCTTGTTGGTCTACAAACCATCCGCCATTTACTTTTTCTTCTAATCCGTCTACGTTTCTTTTTAAAAATCCACGGTAGTCATTGTCTGGCACAAAACAAATTTCGTAGCTCTCACTTTTTTTAGCAAGCTCGGGGTAGCCCATATCATGCGCCATTTGTCTAATATCTTTTTTGTGGTATTGACCCAGTGGCATAATGGTCCTGCTCAATAATTCTTGATCAAGCCCCCAAAGTACATAGCTCTGGTCTTTGGTATCGTCGAGGCCTTTACTAATAACGTATCTATTGTTGGTATGCTGTCTCACAGATGCGTAATGACCCGTTGCAATAAAATCACATTCGAGTGCATTGGCTCTTTTTAAAAGTGCACGCCATTTAATATGCGTATTACACATAACGCATGGGTTAGGGGTACGACCCGCTAAATATTCTTCCACAAAATTTTCTACCACAAAATCACCAAACTCATCACGGATGTCTAAAATAAAATGCGGGAATCCATTTTGTACAGCTGCCTGTCTAGCATCATTAAAAGAATCAATATTGCAACAGCCCGTTTCTTTAGAACTATTGCTCCCAACGCTTGTTGCATAATCCCATGTTTTCATGGTAATGCCTATCACTTCATAGCCTTCATTGTGGAGCATAAGTGCAGCTACGGTACTATCAATACCGCCGCTCATGGCAACCAATACTTTTCCTTTCCGGCTCATAGAATTCCTTTTCAAGTGCAAAATTAAGCTAATCGGGGGCAAATGCCTAAAATCCGGCTATTTCACATGATTTACACCTTACGAAAAGCGAAATTTCACTCTTTTATCCATTTTACCGATATTTACCCAAAACACACTAGACATGATAAAATTATTAGCGATTGGAAATTTAGGAAAAGACGCCGTTTTAAACAATGTAAATGGCAAAAACGTAATCAACTTTACAGTAGCACACACAGAAAGATATAAAGATGCACAAGGCAATCAAAAAGATAAAACCACTTGGGTTGATTGTGCATATTGGACAGATAGAACAGGTATTGCGCCGTATCTAAAAAAAGGTACGCAAGTATATGTAGAAGGAACACCAGATGTTAGAACCTATACCACACAAGATGGTAGAAATGGTGCTACACTTTCTGTGCGTGTTGCATCAGTTCAACTACTTGGCGCAAAGCCTAGCGAAGGTGGATCTGCTCCTCAATCTGCGCCTTCTTATGGTGGACAATCAAGTGCGCCTGCTGCAGATGACATGAATGAGTCTGACGATCTTCCATTTTAGTTGATATAATATGCGTCTAATTTTATTTGCACTTTTATCTGTGCTATTTGCAGAAGCAAGTATGGCACAGGATAAACCTGTATACACCGATGTACTTGTAGTAGGTGGAACCACGGGTGGTATTGCCGCCGCTTTGCAAACAGCAAAGATGGGTGCAAACACCGTTGTGGTAGAACATACACCCTGGCTTGGCGGTATGCTTTCTGCGGCGGCGGTTAGTTGCACTGATGGCAACCACGAATTACGCAGTGGTATCTGGGAAAGTTTTAGACAAGCACTATACAAACATTATAAGTCTAACAATTTATTTACAGGGTGGGTGAGCGAAACTTGTTTCGAGCCCCATGTAGCAGATAGTATTTTTAAAGCATGGGTGCATGCGAGGCCTAATATGCAGGTCTATTATCATTGGTATTTTGATAAAGCCATCATGGAAGGCAATACCATTAAAGGTGCTGTGTTTGAAAATGTGCGTGGTCAAAAATTAACCGTGTACGCAAAGCGTGTGATAGACGCCACAGATTTAGGCGATGTGTATGCAGCTGCAGGTGCGGCTTATGATTTAGGTACCGAAGACAGTACACAAAGTGGTGAAAAAATTGCACCCGGCAAATCAGATGTCATTCAGGATTTAACATGGGCTGCCGTTTTAAAAGATTATGGTAAGGGCGCTAATAAAATCATTGCCATGCCAGCTGGCTACAATGCACTTGCATATTATTGTTCTACCGCAGATGCGCCTTGTAATGCAAAGCCGTATAGTTTAGGTACGCAAAAAGTACTCGAGTATGGCCGAGTAAAAACAACGGATGGTTCTTTAAAGTACATGCTTAACTGGCCTGCATTTGGTAACGATTATTATATCAATGTAGTTGAAAAAAAGCCTATCGAAAGAGAAGCCTATTATAACGCTGCTAAAAATTTTACGCGCGGGTTTATTTATTTTTTACAAACAGAATTAAAGCAACCCCAAATAGGTTTAGCAACCGATGAAGTAAATGAAGGCATGGCCTTTATGGCATACAATAGAGAGGGTCGTAGGCTTAAAGGAAAAGTGCGTTTAAATATTGATCACATTGCTACGCCGTTTAATTACAATGTATACCGCACTGGAATTTCTGTTGGAGATTATCCGGTAGATCATCACCATGCACGGTACAACGGTAAAGTTCCTCCAATACCTTTTCCTGCTGTGCCCTCTTTTAACATTCCAATGGGTGCGCTGATTCCAGAAAATACACAAGGACTTGTGGTTTGTGAAAAAGGAATTAGTGTAAGTAATATTGCCAATGGAACAACACGCTTACAACCTGTGGTGCTCTTAACTGGGCAAGCTGCTGGAATGCTTGCAGCTATTTCTTTTAAGCAAAATATTGCGGTACAAAATGTTTCTGTTACAGCTGTGCAAAAAGCACTTCTGCAAGAAAAAATTTACCTAATGCCTTACGCCGATGTAAAGCATACAGATGGGGCTTTTGAAGCAGTTCAGTGGATTGGTTCTTGGGGAATTATTAAAGGCATTGGAAAGTCTGTGGGCTGGGCCAATAAAACTTATTTTAAACCAGATTCATTGGTAACCTTTTCAGAAATTACTGCTGGCCTAAATGCGCTTGTGCCAATTCGTTTTTCTGAAAAAATAAAACCCAATGATCCGGTCACAACAGAGGCGCTATTTGAAATGATTGCTAGCTTTAATGCAGCAGTTGCTAAACAAAGTAATGCGGCGCGCGCAAATAAAATAGCGGAAGGTTTTTTAATTGCCGATCAAACCTATACAAAAGCTGGAATAGCGGCACCAAAATTGACAAAAGCATTAACCCGCAAAGAAGCGAGTTTTATTTTGTTTATCCTAGCAAAAGGGTTAGACTATCTCGATAAAGATTTTACGGGTACTGCCTTTTTTAAATAATTATTCATGACTGTTTTCTCTTACCAACAATTATACAGTTTTACAGAATCTGTTTTTTTAGCCATGGGTTGTTCTGCAAAAGATGCATCAACAGCAACCAAGGTTTTAATTGCTGCAGATTTACGCGGTATCGATTCGCATGGTGTTGCACGTTTAAGTGGTTATGTGCGTTTGTGGGAAGCAGGCCGTATTAATGCTACGCCTAATTTATCTATTGTACATGAAACGCCTTCTACGGCTGTGGTTGACGGTGATGCAGGACTAGGTTTAGTGGTTGCACCGTATGCCATGCAAATTGCGATTGATAAAGCAAAGCAGGTAGGTACCGGCTGGGTGTCAGTTAAAAATTCAAATCATTTTGGTATTGCGGGTTATCACGCTATGATGGCGCTCGAACATGATATGATTGGTATGGCCATGACCAATGCAAGTGCACTGGTTGCACCAACTTTTTCTTCAGAAAAAATGCTAGGCACCAATCCTATAGCAGTGGCTATTCCAGCTGGCAATGAGCCTGCTTTTGTTGCAGACATGGCAACTACTACAGCGGCCAATGGAAAACTTGAAATATTACAACGCAAAAATGCAGACGCGCCACATGGCTGGGTGCAGGATGCAAATGGTAATGATGTTACGGACGCTAATATTTTAAAAAAAGGTGGTGCACTACTACCGCTTGGTAGCGATAGAGAACATGGAAGTCATAAAGGCTATGCACTCGGTTCTATTGTAGATATTTTTTCGGCGGTATTAAGTGGTGGCAGTTATGGTCCGTGGGCACCGCCTTTTCCAGCCTATATTCCGCTTCCTCAAAATATGCCTGGTGAAGGGCTTGGACATTTTTTTGGCGCCATGCGTATTGATGCATTTAGGCCCGCTCAAGATTTTAAAAGCAATATGGATAACTGGATCACAAGATTTAGAAATGCCACTCCTATAGATCCTGCTCAAAAAGTGCTCATTCCTGGCGATCCAGAAAGAGAAGCAGAGCGGGAGCGTATGCAAACGGGCATTCCTGTTGTAGAGCCTGTAGTAGAAGATTTAAAGGAAGTAGCTGCCCGTTTTGGTATTCAGCTCTAACATGCGTTAGACATCATTTTTTATACGATTTACGTACCTTTGCTCCGCAATTAAAAGCAATCGATTATGAAAATAATGAAGTTTGGAGGTACAAGTGTAGGTAAGCCAGAACGTATGCATCAAGTTTATGAACTTATAACCAAAGACGCAGAATCTAAAATAGTTGTATTAAGTGCACTGAGTGAAACCACCAATGCGCTTGTAGACATTAGCAATAGTTTAAGTGCTGGAAATAAAGCCGAGGCCAAACAAAAAATTGATACACTAGAAGCGCATTACCATTCATTTGTTTTAGATCTATTAAAAACAGAGGCGCTTATTGCAAAAGGAAATGCCATAGTAAAAGAGCATTTCGAATTTTTAAACATCATCACTAAAATTTCATTTAGTGATGCGCTCAATAAAGATATTTTAGCACAGGGTGAACTGATGAGCACCAAATTATTTTGTTGTTATTTAGAACAACAAGGTCAAGATCATTTGCTACTTCCTGCACTTGATTTTATGGCGCTAGATCAAAATGAAGAACCTAATTTGCCGCTTATTCGTTCTAAGTTAAATACACTGTTAGCAGCACACACCGATAAAAAAATATTTATTACCCAAGGGTATATTTGTAAAAATGTTAGAGGGGAAGTTGACAATTTAAAGCGAGGCGGTAGTGATTATACCGCGTCATTAGTTGCAGCTGCTTGTAATGCCAGTGTTTGCGAAATCTGGACAGATATAGATGGTATGCACAACAATGATCCACGCATTGTCAATAAAACAGTTGCCATCGAGCAGTTAAGTTTTGATGAAGCAGCTGAGCTTGCATATTTTGGCGCAAAAATTTTACACCCTACATGTATTTGGCCTGCACAACAAGAAAATGTACCTGTTAAATTATTAAATACCATGCAGCCTGATGCTGCTGGAACGGTTATCACCAAAGAAGCGGGAAGCGAAGGTATTAAAGCAGTTGCTGCAAAAGATGGCATCATCGCTATTAAAATCAAAAGCAGTAGAATGCTTCTGGCTTATGGCTTCTTGCGCAAAGTATTTGAAGTATTTGAAAAGTACAAGACTTCTATAGATATGATTACCACTTCTGAAGTTGCGGTATCTGTAACCATCGATAATGATGTATACTTAGCTAACATTGTAAAAGAGTTAGAGCCTTTTGGTACTGTAGAAGTTGAAAAGGAGCAGAGCATTGTATCCATTGTAGGCAATCATATTGCACACACAGACTCTGTACTTAAAAAGCTGTTTAATGCTATTGATGAAGTGTCTGTAACCATGGTAAGCTATGGTGGTAGTGCACACAATATTTCACTACTAGTACCAACCACCGATCGTACAAAAACTTTGCAGTTAATTAACTCGGGCTTGTTTGGTTTGTAGTAGGAATCGCTTCAATAAATTCAAGATTTCTTGTAATGCCTTCAAATTTTGAGCGCTGTAAAGGAGAATTTTTAAACAGGGTTTTAAAGCCTTCTTTGGTAAGGTTATTCCACTGTTGTAATCCAAAAGTTTCAATGGCTTTGTTTGGCGTAAAACCAGATTCATTGTGCTGTTTACTAAACCTGTTCCAAGGACATACATCCTGACAGGTATCGCAACCAAACATCCAATTGTCAAATTTGCCTTTCATTTCGGAAGGGATAATGGCGTCTTTTAATTCGATGGTAAAATAGCTGATGCATTTATTGCCCGCAATGGTTTTGTCTGGTAGTATCGCTTCTGTGGGGCAGGCGTCAATACATTTTGTACAATTACCACAATAATCTTTTGCAAACGGATCGTCGTATACAAGCGGTAAATCAACAATTAAAGTAGCAATAAAAAAGAAGGAGCCATCTGTTTTAGAAATTAAATTTCCGTTTTTACCAATCCATCCAGCGCCCGATTTTTGTGCCCATGTTCTTTCTAAAACGGGTGCAGAGTCTACAAATCCACGACCCACAATGTCACCTGCTTTTTGTTGGATGGCTTCCAGTAATTTGTTGAGTTTTTCTTTGATCACATAATGATAGTCTGTACCATAAGCATACGTAGAAATTTTAGGACTATCTGCTGGTTGTTTTTTTGGTGTAAAATAATTTTGTGTAAGCGTAATTACAGACTTGGCGCCAGGTACTAATTTGGTTGGATCTACGCGCAGGTCAAAATGATTTTCTAAATAATGCATACTGCCATGTAAACCTTGGCTTAGCCATTTCTCCAATCTTTTGGCATCTTCATGTAAGGGCGCTGCTTTTGCAATACCACAATGCGTGAAGCCAAGTGATAAAGCTGTTTGTTTGATAAAGTTGGTATGTTCTTGAATTAATTGCATTTAATATTTACTGGCAACTAGAAACAATTTGATTGTCAATGATAGCTTTAAAGGACGCCATTAATTCTTTTTTTTCAGCAGCTGCTTCGCCAGGTGTGAAAATTAAAAAAGCATATTTTCTACAATAGTCAATAAGTGGCCAAGTTCCAAAAAGTCCAGGGCATGCCACTGTTGTAGTTTTCCCATTTTCATCGGTCCCTAAAATCCATTGCCCCACCGCGTAATTTTTACCTTCTAGTATAGCAGGGGTTTCTTTAACCATGCCTTGTGTAGAGCTCGCTTTGCTCATGGTTTCTATAGCTGCTTCCGATAAAATTCTTTTACCATTAAATACGCCTCCATTTAAAAGCATGGATAAAAAATTCATATAATCATATGCACTTGATTGCGCGCCACCTGCCGGATTAATAACCGTGTAGCTAAAAAAATTGGTGCTGCGCATCAGTAGTGGCCTTGTAATACGCTCTGCCATCATTTGTTCAAAGCCTCTTCTGTTCAGTACTTCTAAAACTCTAGCAGCAATGGTAAAACCAATATTGTTAAATCTAAAAACAAGTCCAGGGTTTGATAAAATTTCTTTACTGGATGCAATATCATTTACAAGTTCATCAAGGCTAGAAAACTTTTTTGAGTTGCTCATGTCTTTTAAGGATCCAATAGAAGGGCCTTCAACACCTGTTAAATGCGTAATGCAATCTCTAATAGTTATATAGCCTTTAGAATATTTAGAAAATATGGGAAGGAACTTGCTTACCTTGTCATCAAGAGAGAGTTTACCTTCATCTACATAACTCATTACAAGCGCAGCCGTTAACCACTGGGTACTCGCTGCAATTGGGGCTTGTGTTTTTGGCGTAAACTCACCCACGTTTTTTTCAAATACTATTTTTCCATCTTTATAAACGAGTAAAACCGCCTTTCCGCCTAGTTCTGCTTTACTTGCTTCAAGCTTGGCGCCTAGTTCTGTAAAATTTAATTGGGCCTTAGAAACCTGAAAGAATAGCATGAAAGCCATGATATAACTGACTTTCAAGCATGTTGAGGTATTTTTATCAGACATATTTTCCGGTTTTATACGGTTACAAACAAATAAATAGGTTTAGTATCGTTTTTGCACACAAATTATGCATTCAAAACAATATAACTATGAATTTATCAAATTATACCATTAAAGCACAGCAAACCATTGCTGCAGCCCAACAGCTAGCTTTTAACAATAACAACCCTTCTATTGAAACGGAGCATTTGCTACAAGCCTTATTGGAAGATAAGGATAGTACAGTTTCATTTTTATTAAAAAAGAACAACGTCAATGCTGCATTTATTGCTGCAAAAATTACGGATGCGATGGCTAAACTTCCAACGGTACAAGGTGCAGAACCTGGTGCACAAATTGGAAGAGAGCTCAATACGGCACTCTTAAAAGCGAGTAGCATGCTTACAACATTTGGCGACGAATTTATTAGCCCAGAGCATTTGCTTATAGGGTTGCTTCATGTTAATGATATTACAGCCAAAACTTTAAAAGATGCAGGGTTAAATGAAAAAGGTTTGGTGGCAGCCATTAAAGAATTACGCAAAGGCGAAAAAATTAGTTCTCAAACCCAAGACACACAGTTTAACGTGCTTAAAAAATATGCACGCAATTTAAATGAAGCAGCGCGCTCTGGTAAACTAGATCCGGTAATTGGTAGAGATGAAGAGATCAGACGAACCCTGCACATTTTATCTAGAAGAAGTAAAAACAATCCACTTTTGGTGGGGGAGCCTGGTGTGGGTAAAACAGCAATCGCAGAAGGCTTAGCCATGCGTATTGTAAATGGGGACGTGCCTGAAAATTTAAAGTCAAAAATCATCTATACCCTAGATATGGGCCTTTTAATTGCGGGTGCTAAATACAAAGGTGAATTTGAAGAGCGTTTAAAAGGTGTGGTTAAAGAAGTGGCGGAAAGTGATGGAGAAATTATTTTATTTATTGACGAAATACATACGCTCGTTGGTGCAGGTGGCGGTGATGGTGCTATGGACGCTGCTAATATTTTAAAGCCAGCACTTGCAAGAGGCGAACTAAGAGCTATTGGTGCTACTACGTTAAGTGAGTATCAAAAGTATTTTGAAAAAGACAAAGCCCTCGAACGTAGGTTTCAAAAAGTAATGATTGACGAACCTAGTGTAGAAGATGCTATATCCATTTTACGTGGGTTAAAAGACCGTTACGAAACACACCACCACGTACGTATCAAAGACGAAGCCATTATTGCGGCAGTAGAACTTTCTAACCGTTACGTAACAGACCGTTTTTTACCGGACAAAGCCATCGATTTAATTGACGAAAGTGCGGCTAAGTTAAGGCTTGAAATGAATTCTATGCCCGAAGAACTCGATACACTTGAGCGTCAGATTAGACAACTCGAAATTGAGCGTGAAGCAATCAAAAGAGAAAATGACGAAGAAAAATTAAAGGAACTCAATATAGAAATTGGCAATTTATCGGTGGAGCGCGATACGTTAAAAGCTAAGTGGCAGGAAGAAAAAGAAGTGGTAGAAAAAATTCAGCAAGCCAAAACTTTTATTGATGCCTATAAGATTGAAGCCGAGCAAGCAGAACGTAATGGTGACTATGGTAAAGTAGCAGAAATACGCTATGGTAAAATAAAAGACCAAGAAGCACTCATCGAAACTTTAAATACGCAACTTGGCACCATCAGTGAAAACGGCAGCAGACTCATGAAAGAAGAAGTGGACGCCGATGATATTGCGCAAAGCGTTGCAAAAGCAACGGGTATTCCGGTAAGCAAAATGCTACAATCGGATCGCGAAAAATTACTACACCTCGAAGATGAACTTCATAACAGGGTGGTAGGGCAAGAAGAAGCCATAACAGCTGTTTCCGACGCCATTAGAAGAAGTAGAGCAGGGTTACAAGACCCTAAAAAACCCATTGGTTCTTTTATATTTTTAGGAACCACAGGTGTTGGTAAAACAGAACTTGCTAAAGCGCTTGCCGATTATTTATTTGATGACGAACAACTCATGACACGTATAGACATGAGTGAGTACCAAGAAAAACATTCGGTGTCGCGTCTTGTGGGAGCACCTCCGGGATATGTGGGTTATGACGAGGGCGGTCAATTAACAGAAGCTGTAAGGCGTAAGCCATATAGTGTGGTGCTACTAGACGAAATTGAAAAAGCGCACCCCGATGTTTGGAATATATTACTCCAAGTACTAGATGATGGTCATTTAACGGATAACAAAGGTCGTAAAGTGAATTTTAAAAACACCATTATTATTATGACGAGTAATATTGGTAGTCATTTAATTCAGGATGCTTTTGAAAAAGTAACGGAAAAAAATATAGAAGCGGTAACAGAAAAAGCAAAAGCCGATGTCATGGAGCTTTTAAGACAAACCATCCGTCCCGAATTTTTAAATAGGGTAGATGAAATTATTATGTTTAGTCCGCTCTTGAAAAAACAAATAATGGGTATTGTAAAAATTCAATTACAAGGACTTCAAAAAATGGTGGCGCTGTCTGGTATTACGCTTACTTATTCCGATTATTTGTTAGAGTTTTTGGCAGAACAAGGATTTGATCCGCAAATGGGCGCTAGGCCATTAAAACGACTCATTCAAAAGCTTATCGTAAATGCGCTTAGTAAAAAGATACTCGCGGGCGAAGTGGATAAAGCCAAGCCGGTGCTTGTAGACGTCTTTGATGGAGTGGTTGTTTTTTCAAATTAAGGCTTTAACATATCCTTAGTAAACAAATTAGAAGTTGCAGGCTCTTATACAAGTAAGCAAATCAATTATACTATGAAAAAAACAACTCAATTTGTCGCGGCTACTTGTATAGCCATCGTTTCACTTGTTGCAGTAGCATGTAATAAGTCTAGCTCTTTAGAAAATGGACCGGGTATTCAACAGGTTAATTTTATGTTAACGGACGGTCCGGGTAGTTATGACAATGTTTTTATAGACATTAAATCTTTGCAGATTGTTATTGATACTGCAAGGGAGGGCTCGCGAAGAAGAGACACTTGTAATTGGGATCATATTGCTTCGCACAGAGATACAAGAAAAGACTCTGGGTTGGTTTGGACAACAATGCCTATAAAGGCTGGTGTATATGATGTTTTAAGATTCAGAAACGGACTTGATACTTTATTTGCATCTGCCAATGTGCCTAAAGGATCTGTTAGACTCGTGCGTATAGAACTAGGAACAAACAATTCTGTGGTGAAAGACAGTGTTTCATATCCACTCAATGTTTCTCCTAATCTTTCCAATTTTATCACTTTAAAATTACAGGGGCATGAGTTTGAAGAATTTGCAAGTCGACGTCATAGACTGTGGTTAGATTTTGATGTGAGCCGATCTATTATCGAAGCAAACGGACGTTTTTACCTAGTTCCAGTGATGCACACATTTGTAGAAAAAAACACAGCAAGTGTTGCGGGTAAAGTAAAGCCAAACGATGCAAAAGCAGTTATTACTTTATTTAACAATACGGATACTGCATATGCGCTTCCTAATAGAGAGGGTGAATTTAAAATGCGTGGTTTAAAAGATGGTACTTACAAATTATACGTAAAAGCATCTAATGGTTATAGAGATACTACTATTAATAACGTAGTGGTATTGCAACCTAAAACCACAAGCGTTGGGGTAATTGAGCTAAAAAAATAATAAGCAAGCAAGGTTTATATAATGGAAATGGGGGCGCGTGAGCGCCCCTTTTCTATTTGATAGTACCAGCTAAAAAGCTTTTTTTTGTAAAGCTTAAACAAAACTCCTTATGATTAAGAACCGTAAAGCAGCTATTGGATTTATATTTATCACTTTGCTAATTGATGTGACCGGACTTGGCCTTATTATTCCGGTTGTGCCAAAATTGATTGAGCAACTATTGCATACCACAGATATTAGTAAAGTGGCGCTTTATGGCGGGCTGCTTACTTTTTCTTATGCCATCATGCAGTTTTCATTTGCACCTGTACTTGGTAATTTAAGTGACAAATTTGGTCGTAGACCTATCTTGCTTTTTTCGCTATTCGGTTTTGGATTGGATTATTTATTTCTTTCGTTTGCTCCATCTATTACTTGGTTGTTTGTAGGGAGGATAATAGCCGGTATCACTGGAGCGAGTATGACTACTGCTTCGGCATACATTGCAGATATTAGTACACCAGAAACACGCGCACAAAATTTTGGAATGATAGGTGCTGCATTTGGGCTTGGTTTTATTATTGGACCTATGATTGGTGGCTTATTAGGTGAGATGGGGCCTCGTATTCCGTTTTTAGTAGCAGCTTGTCTTGCTTTATTAAACGCAGCCTATGGCTATTTTATACTACCTGAATCTTTAGGCGTCGAAAATAGAAGACCTTTTGATTGGAAGAGGGCTAATCCAATTAGTTCTCTAAAAAATTTGTCCAGATTTCCGGCTGTGTCAGGCCTTATTGTTTCCTTCTTTTTAATTTATATCGCATCGCATGCAGTGCAAAGTAACTGGAGCTACTTTAATATTGAAAAATTTAAATGGACACCTAAAATAATTGGAATTTCATTGGCCGTTGTTGGCGTTTTAGTGAGTGCGGTTCAAGGCGGGTTGGTTCGTTTTGTAAATCCAAAATTAGGCAATGAAAAAAGTGTTTATGTAGGGCTGTTGTTGTATACTTTTGGATTAGTTTTATTTGGGTTGGCAACACAGAGCTGGATGATGTTTGTTTTTTTAATTCCATATTGCTTGGGTGGTATTTCTGGCCCTGGTTTACAAGCTATCATTTCTGGGCAGGTTCCACCAAATGAGCAAGGTGAACTACAAGGTTCTTTAACCAGTGTTATTAGTATTACATCTATTGTAGGTCCACTTGTGATGTCTAATTTATTTGCCTACTTTACTGGGCCCTCAGCGCCAATATATTTTCCTGGAGCTCCTTTTATGTTGGCTGCATTACTAATGTTGCTCAGCTGCTTGTTTGCGTACAAAGCGTTGAGGACTAAGTAATATTTGGCGATTTTGCGTGATAAATGACAATCTTTTGGCACTTTAACTTTTCAAATAACAAGTATTAATTGGAAGGGGGGCAATAAAAGTGTATTTTTGCACTTTAATTACAATTTACAAATTTACAAATGGACACACAAATTCAAGGAACTGTAAAGTTCTTCAACGAGGAAAAAGGTTTTGGATTCATCAAGCATGACAATTCAAGCAAAGAAACTTTCGTACATGCTAACGGCTTGATTGACCAAATCGAGGCGAATGACAAGGTTATTTTTGACGTGCAAGAAGGTCGTAAAGGCCCTAACGCAGTTAACGTTAAACGTTTAAGTTAATTACTAAACAATCTTAACCATTATAGGCCATTTTGCTAACCGCGAAATGGCCTTTTTCTTTGCCCTAGCTTAACTATATTTGTAGTCTCTAAAAAGCGCCTATGTCTACAATGCTTCAACAGTTGCAAGAAACAAAAACATTTATCCAATCTCAAGTAAAAGGAGAGGCTGCTATTGGTATTATACTAGGTAGTGGTCTTGGAAATTTGGCCTCAGAAATTGTAGCAGAATTTGAAATCCCTTACGAAAATATTCCACATTTTCCAGTAAGTACTGTAGAAGGGCATAAAGGGCGTTTGATTTTTGGTACACTTGAAGGGGTGAAAGTTTGGGTCATGTCTGGACGATTTCATTTTTATGAGGGCTATACCCCGCAACAGGTTTCTTATCCAGTTAGAGTGATGCGTGCTTTAGGTGTAGAAACTTTACTCCTATCCAATGCAGCAGGTGGTGTTAATAGCAATTTTAAAGTAGGTGACTTAATGATCATTAACGATCATATTAGCTTGTTCACAATTAATCCTTTGCTTGGTAAAAATGAAGAGGCGCTTGGAACAAGATTCCCAGATATGAGTGAGCCGTATGCAAAGACTTTAATTGCAAAAGTTAAAACCATAGCAGCAGCCAATAATATTAAAGTTCATGAAGGTGTTTATTTAGGTGTAACGGGGCCAACTTTTGAAACCAGGGCCGAGTATAAACTCATTTTGGCGGTAGGTGGAGATGCGGTAGGTATGAGTACCGTTCAAGAAACCATTGTGGCCGTGCATGGCGGTATGAAAGTATTTGCAATTAGTGTAATTACCGATTTAGGGATTCGTGAAGAGGAAAATGTAATTACACACCAAGAAGTACTTGAAGCAGCAACTGCTGCAGAACCAAAGCTTACTTTATTATTTAAAGAATTAGTTAAACAATTATAAATGTTGTTTAAGCGCTATAGTTTATGGGTTTTGTCTTGCTTGATTGTTCAAGTAGTAGCGGCGCAGTCTGAAGATAGAGCATTGATTAGAGGTGGAAGGCCCGGAGCTAATGCAGTCACCTATGACAGACAGGGTAGGCCTATAAAAAATAACGCAGGCAAAAATGATTCCTTACAAACCCGCAATAGCTTAGCTGATTCTATCACTATTTATTATGCGCATTTCGATTCTACTAAATTAAGAACACTTGATAGTTCTATCAATGATTTTAATAGATACTTTCCGCTCCCTTATAGTACAAGAACCTTAGGGAATTTAGGAACGGCTACGCAGTCTTTATTATTTAATCCTATGCTTAAAGCTGGCTTTAATGCAGGCTTTCATGGGTTTGACGCTTATAAGTATACGCTAGAAAATACGCCATTTTATGCAACTACTAGACCCTACACAGAACTTGCATTTATATTAGGCGCTAAAGCAGAGCAGGTGGTTGATTTTTTGCATACACAAAATAAAAAAGACAATTTTAATTTTTCGTTACAGTACCGTTTTAGCAATGCGCCAGGGGCTCTAAAAAATCAAAATGCCAATGTAAACAACCTGCGTTTTACCAGTCATTATAAATCAAATAACAAAAAGTACGAGTTATTTTTTGTTTACTTGTCTAATAAAACGGCCGCTTCCGAAAACGGAGGGTTGCAATCGCCAAGTAAGCTAGACAGTCTTTCTTTAAATGATCCTTATGAGTTGGAAACAAGGCTTGGCAAATCGGCAACTGCTTCTCGTAATCCATTTAATACCGGTGTTTCAACGGGTAATGTATACACAGAGTCTAAAATTGTAATTAGACAGCAGTTTGACTTGGGCACTAAAGACTCAAGTATCGTAGACTCAGTCACCTATAAGATTTTTTATCCGCGACTAAGGTTGCAGCATACCTTAAGCATTGGATCCAATGCCTATCAGTTTTTAGACGCCAATGTAGATTCTACTAAATACAAGCTATATTTTAATAAAAATGTAAGAGCCGGTATTCCTATAGGTTATAAAGACAGTTGGAACGATATCACCAATGAATTTAGTGTATTAACGTTTCCAGATAAAAACAACCAGAGTCAATATTTAAAAACGGGTATTGCGTACCAATCACTCAAGGGAACTTTTGATACGGTTGTTAAAACATCTTTGTATAATATTTATGCAGTTGGGGCTTATAAAAACAGGTCTAAAAATAAAATTTGGGATATTGATGCTTCTGCAAAATTGTATTTGAATGGAAGAAATAGTGGAGACTATGAGGCCTTTATATATTTGCAACGCTATCTTGGATCAAAAGCTGGTTATTTAACAGTTGGGTTTAACAATGTAAACAGGTCGCCATCATTGTTACTAGATCCCATTAGTAGTTTTCCTGTTATTATACCTGGTAATTTTAATAAAGAAAATACCATTAAACTGTTTGCTAAATACGAAAAGCCCAACAAGCAACTTACTTTTTTAGCTAACTATTATGGCGTTAGTAATTACATGTATTTTGATGGATTTTTTACCGCCAAGCAGTTTGGTGGTTTATTTAATTTATTACAATTATCACTCGAGAAAAAAATACACTTAAAAGGACATTGGAATTGGTACACCGAGTTGCATTTGCAGCAAAAAATAGGAACCGGACCTGTTAATGTTCCCGTTTTTTATACCCGCAACAGAGTTGCTTTTGAAGGTAATTTCTTTACCAACCTAGATGTATCTACCGGGTTAGAAGTTCAATATTTTACGGCCTATAATGCAGATGGATACTCGCCATTTTTAGGTACTTATTTTTACCAAAACACACAGCAGTTAAGCAATCGGCCAGATGTACATGCTTATTTTCACTTCAGAATCAAACGTTTAAAAGGCTTTATTCGTTTTGAAAATCTAAATAGTTTAAATACGGCAAAAGGTTTTTCTTTTGACAAGCCTAATTTTATGTCTGCAAACTACCCAAACACTACTCTTTGGACTAGGTTAGGAGTTTGGTGGAACTTTATCAATTAAAGTGCACTAACTTTGTATTTATGAACCGCTTACTCACCTTTTTAATTGCTTTTCTATACCTGGTAATGTCTACTGGGTTTGTAGTGAATAGCCATTATTGTATGGGTAAGCTCAGTTCTATAGAACTTGGCCGCCCTCAGGTAAAAAAGTGTGCCTGTGGTATGCGTATTGATTACACTAAAAAAAGTAAGTGTTGTCATTCCAAAACCGATGTTGTCAAGCTTGCAGATGCGCATAAACTATCGCCAACTGTAGCTGCTAATCCTCTCATATTTACAGCGGTAGTGCCTTGTTTTTATTTTGAGCCTTCTAAGTACGCACAGGTATATTTAAAAAGTAACTATCTTAAAAAGTTGCCGCCTAATTTATACGAACAAGATACCTACAAACGCATTGGCGTTTTTCTTATTTAGGCCATTTCATTTATTTTATTCTTTCTGTTATTTCTTGCCATGCATTTACGTGGCCATCCTTTTTTATTATTATTAAAAAATTCATTGTATGAAAATCAAATTATTTGTAACTACCATTGTAGCCTTTGTTATTACTGCCGTTTGTTTTGCACAAAAAGCGCCTTTGCCTAAATCAGAAACATTTAAAGTTTGGGGTAATTGTGGTATGTGTAAGTCTACCATAGAAAAAGCTGCTAAAGAGGCAGGTGCAACAACCGCTGTTTGGAATAAAGCAACTAAAATGCTAAAAGTAGCTTATGCAGAAACGGTTACAACCAATGCAAAAATCCAAGAAAAAATTGCTGCTGCAGGATACGATACCAAAGACTTAACTGCACCTGACGCTGCTTACAATGATTTACCTGAGTGCTGCCAATACGAGCGTAAGGCGGCCAAAAAAAATTAGATTCACTTTAAATCTATTGTATGAAAAAAATTTTTGTTTTTATATGCTGCCTATGGGCATTGACCTCTCAGGCGCAGGTGCAAAAAGTTAATTTGCAAGCTAGTGGCTTAACTTGTGCGATGTGCTCAAAAGCCATTTATAAGGCCGTTACGGCACTTTCTTTTGTGGATACGGTTACCGTAGACATTGAAGCATCTACCTATGAGTTGCGTTTTAAAAAAGAAACCACTCCTATGTTTGATCAAATTGCCAAAGCAGTGGTGGATGCCGGTTTTTCTGTTGCTAAATTGTCTGCAGATATAAAATTTGACAAACAAGCAGTAGACAAAAATGGAGAAACTGTGTTTGGCGGTATACGTTATAAAATTGTGGCTAATGCACCTAGTGTTTTGCAAGGAATAAAAAAAATGCAGTTTGTAGGTAAGCCTTATATGCTACCAAAAGATTTTAAAAAAATGCCGCAAGTTAATACTGCTGGGGTTGATGCAAAAACCTATTTAGTAATGATTAAATAATTGCATGATGAAAAATCAATTGTTTTTTTTGTTGCTGTTATTGGGTTCGTCGATACATGCACAAGAATTGTATATTAACACAGAACCTGCTAGTAATATGCCTGCAAGATCTCTTGCAATAAAGCAAAGTGTAAAATTCTTTAGTGCTAGTAATGGCGCCGTTAATAATACTAGGCATGCCACCGAACTTATGTTGGGGGCAAATAAAAATTTAATGTTACATGCTGCTGCAACATATGGCGCTGTTAACAATACGCCTTTTGGACTTGAGAGTATTAGGGCTTATGGTAAGTATCGATTTTTTAGTGCCGATGGGATGTATAGTCACTTTAGGATGGCCGCTTTTGCAGAAATCGCACATAGCAATACGAAGCCTATGTACCAAGAGTTAAGTTTGCAAGGAGATCATTCTGGTATGCAGGCAGGTCTGGTATTTACGCAACTATTACATAAGCTAGCGGTTTCTTCAACAATAAGTTATTTGTCAGTTAATGGCATTAGTAAAAACCATCAGTTGCAAATGAGGTATCCAACAGCAGCAGTTAACTATTCGGTATCTTTTGGGCATCTAATATTTCCCAAAAAATACACGAGTTATAATCAAACCAACTTTAATATTTATGCCGAATTTTTGGGTCAAACCTTAAAAGGAGGGCAAAAAAGTTACTTGGATTTTGCACCCGGGTTGCAATTAATATTTAATAGTAAGATAAAGCTCAATGTATCACACAGGTATGCGTTGCATAGCAGTATGACAAGGATGGCGCCTACTAGTTGGATGATTGGAGGGGAATGG
>Ga0209598_10000626_pt1 | contig 28678 bp, 19 predicted proteins | sample M_140807_EF_Meta_FD_187317 | JGI IMG/M metagenome (GOLD analysis project Ga0209598, IMG submission 187317) | Freshwater microbial communities from Lake Montjoie, Canada to study carbon cycling - M_140807_EF_MetaG (SPAdes) (version 2) | ecosystem: Environmental > Aquatic > Freshwater > Lake...
CTTGCACCCCGCCGCCTTCGATGTAGTCCCCCACTTTGAAGGGGCGCAGCACCATCAGGAAGGCACCGGCTGCAAAGTTGGACAGCAAGCCCGACCAGGCGGCGCCGATCGCCACGCCCGCCGCAGCCAGCAAGGCCGCAAAAGACGTCGTCTCAAGCCCCATGAAGCCGAGAATGCCGATCACCAGCAGGATGTTCAGCACGACGTTCAATGTCGAGCCGAGATAGCGCTGCAGCGTCGGATCGAATTGCCGTGCAGAGAGTGCCTTGTCAGCGACTCTGAGCGCGATTGCGATCAACTGGCGGCCGAGCCAGAACATCAGCAGTGCGCCGATCACCTTCAGGCCGAAATTGACGACAACCTGTTGGGCTGTGAGTAGAAGTTGGGTGTATTCCATGGCGGAACTCGTGGCAAAGAGCAGAAATCATATCCCGATGGCTTGGCCATACCGGCCGGCTGGCCATCAGCGCGGGGGCGAATCCCTCAGCAGTGCCCGTCCAAAGCCGGCCACACCCGCACCCAGCAGACCCGCCATGCCCCAGAACAGAACGCCCACGCCAAACAAGCCTCCGAGGGCTCCAAAGGTCGAGGGCAGCAGAGTCTGCGTGCCGAATACCAGGGTCAGCCGCAATCCGGTGGCCTCACCCAGCCGGCTAGCCGGGGCTGAGCGCGCCAGGATCGAGAGCGTCATCGGTTGCGATACACCCAGTCCAAGGCCCAGCACAAAGGACAAGGCAATGAGTGACTCCAGGGTGGTGAACATCGGATAGCAGGCATAGACGCCCGTGGCGATCGCCATGGCGACCAGAATCGCCTGCCACTCAGGAACATCCATCAGAAACAGGGGCACGACCATTCGAACCACCAGGGTTGCGATGGCAAATGCGCCCAGGATCAGGCCGATGCCCGATGCCGATAACCCCAGCCTGGCACCGTAGATCGGGACGAGGAACTGGTGAACATCCCAGGCCGAAGAGATGAGCGCAACCACCAGGTACAGCCTGCGCAACTCGGGTGTGCCCAGCAGATCGAGGATGCGCAATCCGGAAGGCGTCTCCAGCATGGGTTCGCCACGACGATCAGGCAGACGCTCACGCACTGCCCGCATCCAGACGACCGCCACAAGCGGCAACAGCGCAAGCAGCGCAAACGCCCAGCGATGTCCCAGGCCATCAATCAGGAAACCCGCGCAGATCGGACCCAGAAATGCCGAAACCGAAAATCCGATCGTCAGCAGGCTGAGATTGTGGCGACGCTCATCAGGCGATCCAAGCTGGGAAACCAGCTTCTGGATTGCCAGGTGAAAGGGCAAAAATCCAAGCCCCACCAGAACCGCACTGGCATCGAGTGTCATCACGTTCAGAGCCAGCCCCGGGATCACCATGCCGGCGGCAACCAGGCAGGTGCCGATCAGCATGGGCCATCTCGCCCCAATGCGATCGACCCAGCGGCCACCCGCTATCGACAGCAACATCGGCAGTAGGCTGTAGAGCGACAGGAGCAATCCGACCCGAAACGTCGACACGCCCAGATGCAGCGCGGCCAGGGTCAGCGACACTCGCGCGCCCGAAAACGCCACGTGATTCAGGATCGACAGGCCGATGAGCGACCGAATGCCCAGCGGCGTGGGCTCAGCACTCATCGCTCAGGACGGTCCTGCGGCAGGCGCCCCGTCGCCTGACACCGTGACAAGGCGACTCACGCGCGCTCGGCCACCCAGGCCTGAACCGACGCCAATGCTGCCGGCAGCGCAGCAGGATCGGTGCCGCCGGCCATGGCCATGTCGGGTTTGCCGCCGCCCTTGCCGCCCACTTGCTGTGCCACGAAGTTCACCAGCTCACCAGCCTTGATCCGGCCGATCAATTCCGGCGTGACCCCGGCAGCAAGCTGCACCTTGCCGTCGACCACCGCAGCCAGAACGATCGCAGCCGGGCGCAGCTTGTCCTTGAGCTTGTCCAGGGTCTCGCGCAGCGCCTTGGCATCAGCCCCGTCGAGCGCCACCGCCAGCACATTCAAACCCTTGATCTCGATGGCCTGAGTTGCGAGTTCATCGCCCTGACTCGAGGCCAGTTTTGACTTGAGCCGAGCCAGTTCCTTGTCGGCCGCACGATTCGATTCAAGCAGTGCATCGATCTTGCCGGATAACTCGCTCACAGGCGCCTTGAACGCAGCCGCCGCCTGGCTGAGCATCGACTCCATGCCCTGCACCCACGCCAATGCCACATCGCCGGTGACCGCTTCGACGCGCCGGATGCCGGCTGCAACACCGCCCTCGGACACGATCTTGAACAGGCCGATGTCACCGGTTCGGGCCACGTGGGTGCCCCCGCACAGTTCGCGGCTCGTGCCGATGTCGAGCACCCGCACGGTGTCACCGTATTTCTCGCCGAACAGGGCCATGGCCCCGCCGGCAACAGCATCGTCAAAGCCCATGACCTGGGCCGCGGTGGCCGCATTGGAGAGCACTTCCGCATTGACCAGCGCCTCGACCTCGCGGACCTGCTGCTCATTCATGGGCGAATGATGCGAAAAATCGAAGCGGGTCTTGTCGGCATCGACCAGCGAGCCCTTTTGCTGCACATGAGCACCCAGCACCTTGCGCAGGGCGGCATGCATCAGGTGGGTGGCCGAGTGGTGGCGCTGGGTGCGGGCCCGGCGCTGCACATCGACCTGCGCCCTGACCTCGTCGCCCACCGCCAGATGGCCGCTGACAAGCCGCCCGTGATGACCGAACACTTCAGCCTGAATCTTCAGGGTGTCGGTGACTTCAAACAAAGCCGTACCGGATCCGATCTGCCCCTGGTCGCCTGCCTGTCCACCTGATTCGGCATAGAACGGTGTGTGATCCAGCACGACCACAGCCAAAGCGCCCGCTTCGATTCGCTGAACTGCGGTGCCCTCGACATAGAGCCCGCTCACACGGGCGCCACCCACCTCGAGCTGATCGTAGCCATGAAAATGCGTGGACACGCCGGAGTATTCGAGCGCGCCGCCCATCTTGAACTTGCCAGCCGCGCGCGCGGTCTCGCGCTGGCGCTGCATGGCCGCATCGAAGCCGGCCTCGTCGACCTCGACATTACGTTCCCGACAGACATCGGCAGTGAGGTCGAGTGGGAAACCGTAGGTGTCGTAGAGTTTGAAGGCGGTCTCGCCGTCGAGCACCGGCGCACCGGCTGCAAGGGCCGTGTTGAGAATCTGCATGCCGTGCTCGAGCGTCTCGCCGAAACGCTCTTCTTCCTGGCGCAACACATCCATCACGAGAGCCTGCGCATCGCGCAGTTCGGGATAGGCATCGCCCATCACCGCCACCAGATCCGGAACCAGCTTGTGAAAGAACGGCCGGGTCTGGCCCAGCTTGTGACCATGACGCAGCGCACGGCGGGCAATGCGGCGAAGCACATAGCCACGGCCTTCGCTGCCCGGAATCACGCCATCAACGATCAGGAACGAGCAGGCCCGAATGTGATCTGCAATCACGCGCAGCGAGGGGGTGGCCAGATCGGAGACGCCGGTTTCCCGTCCCGCGGCGGCGATCAGGTGTTGAAAGAGATCGATCTCATAGTTGCTGTGGACATGCTGCAGCACCGCCGCGATGCGCTCCAGGCCCATGCCGGTGTCGACGCAGGGCTTGGGCAGCGGATGCAGCACGCCCTGCTCGTCGCGATCGAACTGCATGAAGACCAGATTCCAGATTTCGATGTAACGATCGCCGTCCTGGTCCGGACTGCCAGGGGGGCCGCCGGCCACCTCGGGTCCGTGATCAAAGAAGATTTCCGAGCAGGGGCCGCAGGGGCCGGTGTCGGCCATCTGCCAGAAATTGTCCGATGCGTAGCGCGCACCTTTGTTGTCGCCGATGCGAACGATGCGCTCGGGCGGCACGCCGATCTCGCTCGCCCAGATGCCATGGGCTTCGTCGTCGTCCTGATAGACCGTGATCCACAGGCGCTCGGGCGGCAGTGCATAGACCTTGGTCAACAGCTCCCAGGCAAAGCGGATCGCGTCGCGCTTGAAGTAATCGCCGAACGAAAAATTGCCGAGCATCTCGAAAAAGGTGTGGTGCCGGGCGGTGTAGCCGACGTTTTCGAGATCGTTATGCTTGCCGCCGGCGCGCACGCTGCGCTGCGATGTGGTCGCGCGGGTATAGGGACGCGGGTCCTTGCCGAGGAACACATCCTTGAACTGCACCATGCCGCTGTTGGTGAACAGCAAGGTCGGATCATTTGAAGGCACCAGCGACGACGAACGAACGATGGTGTGACCCTGGCTCTCGAAGTAGTCGAGGAACTTGCGGCGGATGTCGGCCGAATTCATCTGATTGAATCAACACGGATTTCTGGAGGATTTTCGAGCGTATCACAGCGATCCACCGGCTTTATGCGGCAGATTGCCCGCGAAATCGCATCGCGCATCGCTGTGTTGAATCGGGCTAACATCGTCTTCCGTTCAATTCATTCTCCAATGCCCCGATGCCCAGCGCTCTCGAAGGAATTCGCGTCCTAGACCTGTCCCGTGTGCTTGCCGGCCCATGGTGCGGCCAGAATCTTGCCGACCTGGGCGCAGAAGTGATCAAGGTCGAGCGCCCGGGCGCAGGCGACGACACCCGCGGATGGGGACCGCCCTTCCTGAAAAAGCCCGATGGCAGCGACAGCGAAGACTCGGCCTACTTCCTGGCCGCCAACCGCGGCAAGCAATCGATCACGGTGGACCTGTCGACACCCACCGGACAGAAGATCATCCGTGACCTGGCTGCAGCCAGCGATGTCCTGCTCGAGAACTACAAGGTGGGCGACCTCGCCAAGTACGGCCTGGACTATCCGAGCCTGTCCGCGATCAATCCGCGTCTGATCTACTGCTCGATCACCGGTTTCGGACAGACCGGACCCTGGTCGCATCGTCCCGGATATGACTTCATCATCCAGGGGCTGGGCGGCCTGATGTCAATCACCGGTGAGGCCGATGACCGGCCAGGCGGCGGCCCTCAGAAAGCCGGTGTTGCCGTGGTCGACCTCTCCACCGGTCTGTATGCCACGCAGGCCGTCCTGGCTGCACTCTTTTATCGCGAGCGCACCGGAGAGGGTCAGCATATCGACATGGCCCTGCTCGATGTGCAGGTCGCAATGACCGCCAACATGAGCTCCAATTATCTGCACAGCGGCCAAGCGCCGAAGCGCTGGGGCAATGCTCATCCGAACCTCGTGCCCTACCAGACCTTCAAGACTGCCGACGGCTGGATCATCGTGGCCTGTGGCAACGACGGTCAATGGAGGCGATTCTGCAACATCGGCGAATGTCCGGAATTGCCTGATGACCCGCGCTTTTCGCGAGTGCAGGACCGCATTCGCAATCGCGACGCCCTGCTGCCGCTGCTTGAAGCGATGGTCGCGCGCAAGACATCCGCTGAATGGATCGACCGCATGGAGCAGGAAAGCGTGCCCTGCGGCCCGATCAACGACCTGCGCCAGGTTTACGAAAACCCGCAGGTTCAGGCCAGAAACATGTGTATTTCACTGGACCGGGAAGATGCCGGACCGGTGAAGATGGTTGCTAATCCGATCAAGGCATCGCGCACGCCGCCGGCCTATCACCGGGCACCGCCGCGGATGGGCGAGCACACCGACTCCGTGCTCGAGCGCGTCCTCGGATGGGATTCAACAGCAATTGATCAAGCCCGAAGCGAGGGTGCGATCGGCGTGAAACGCAGCACCTGACCGAATCGAGACGCACGGGCGGGTTGACCCGCTCGTCCGCTCGGGTAGTATTCGACAACCGCGCAGCCATGTTCCGACGCGGGCTTGCCGATTTCTCATCGGCAAAGCAATTTTCAGGAGAGTCATTTCCATGCAGATCAAGAACCACCGCGATTTCTGGGCGGGGATCCTGTTCATCGTGACCGGAATCCTGTTCATGGTGCTTTCCCGCCAGTACCAGTTGGGTACCGCAGCGAAAATGGGCCCGGGTTATTTCCCGACGATTCTCGGCGGCCTGATGGCTTTCCTGGGCCTGCTGGTGCTGCTTCCATCGTTCAAAGGGCCGAAAGTAGAAGTCAGCAAGATCGACATCCGCATGATTCTCTTCGTCCTCGTGGCGGTTGCGGTCTTCGCCTTCGCGCTGCCCAAGCTCGGCATGATCGCGGCCGTCTTCCTGCTGATTCTGATCGCCTCGATGGCCAGCCATGAGTTCAGTCTGAAGACCACCCTGATTTCGGCGGTCGTGCTGCTGGCTTTCTCATGGCTCGTCTTCGTCAAAGGCCTGGAGCTGCAGTTCCCGTTCCTGCCGCCCTTCCTGACCAACTGACCGATAGTCCCACCTGCATCCCCAAGAGGACTCGAGAGACACGATGGAACTGCTCAATAACCTGGCGCTTGGTTTTGCCACCGCTGGCACCCTGGACAATCTCTTCTACTGTTTTGTCGGGGTGCTGCTTGGCACGCTGATCGGTGTCTTGCCGGGTATCGGCCCGCTGGCCACGATCGCGATGCTGCTGCCGGCCACCTACAAGATGACCGACCCGACCACCGCACTGATCATGCTGGCCGGCATCTACTACGGCGCGCAGTACGGTGGATCAACCACCGCCATCCTGGTCAACCTTCCGGGCGAATCGTCTTCGGTGGTGACCACACTGGATGGCTACCAGATGGCTCGCCGCGGGCGGGCCGGTCCTGCACTGGCGATTGCCGCGATCGGATCGTTCTTTGCCGGCACGGTGGCCACCTTCCTGGTGGCAGCCTTTGCCCCGCCGCTTGCCGAGATCGCCTTCAAGTTCGGCCCTGCCGAGTACTTCGCGCTGATGGTGCTCGGTCTGATCGCGGCGGTGGTGCTGGCCCACGGCTCGGTGCTCAAGGCGCTGTGCATGGTGCTGTTTGGACTGCTGCTGGGCATGATTGGCACCGATGTCAATTCGGGTGTTGCGCGTTTCTCCTTTGACATCCCCGAACTGTCGGACGGCATCGAGTTCGTGGCAGTGGCGATGGGTATGTTCGGCTTTGCCGAGATCATCCTGAACCTGGAGCAGAAGGAAAACCGAGAGGTCTTCACCAACAAGGTGACCAACCTCATGCCGCGGTGGGATGACTTCAAGCAGGCCTTTCCTGCCATTTTGCGCGGCACCGGACTGGGTTCGGTGCTCGGCATCCTGCCTGGAGGTGGCGCGATTCTGGCGTCATTCGCCTCGTATGCCATTGAGAAAAAAATCTCGAAGCACCCGGAAGAGTTTGGCCAAGGTGCGATCGCAGGCGTGGCCGGTCCAGAGTCGGCCAACAATGCGGGTGCGCAGACCTCCTTCATCCCGATGCTGACCCTCGGCATCCCGACCACCCCAGTGATGGCGCTGATGGTGGCTGCGATGATGATCCACAACATTCAGCCCGGCCCGCAGGTGATGACCAGCAATCCCAAGCTGTTCTGGGGCCTGATCGTCTCGATGTGGATCGGCAACCTGATGCTGGTGATCCTGAACCTGCCGCTGGTGGGGATGTGGGTGAAGCTGCTGTCGGTGCCCTACCGCGTGCTGTACCCGGCGATCCTGCTGTTCTGCTGTATCGGTGCGTACTCGATCAATAACAACGTCTTTGACGTGTTCATGACGATTCCGTTCGCCATCCTGGGCTACATCTTCAAGAAACTGGACTGTGAACCGGCCCCCATGCTGCTGGGCTTCGTGCTTGGCAAGCTGATGGAGGAATACCTGCGAAGGGCGATGACCATCTCCCGAGGCGACTGGACGGTGTTCTTCACCCGGCCGCTGTCGGCCACCCTGCTGGTGCTGGCGATCATCCTGCTGGCAGTCGTGTTCCTGCCGGCTATTTCGAAGAAGCGCGAGGAAGCCTTCGTCGGCGACGACTGACGGATCGCTTAGAATCTCGGGCCGGCGTCACCTCAGGGTGCGCCGGCCCGTATCATTTTGGGCTTCGGTTTTGTGTCGCTACACGCCGATCCTGATTCATCCCCCGCCCTGAAGCCCAGCCCAGCCTTGGCTGCATGGAACTGGAGATCCTGCGTGACAACACTGCCTGCTGTTCGGCTCCTTGCTTTTGACGTCTTCGGTACGGTCGTCGACTGGCGAGGTTCGATTGCGCGAGAAATCGAAGCGCTGGAACCAAAGGTCGATGGCGCCGCCTTTGCCGATGCCTGGCGCGGCCGCTATCAACCGGCCATGCAGCAGGTGCGCTCGGGTGAGCGGCCGTGGGCGAACATCGACACCCTGCATCGCGAAAACCTCGATGCGGTGCTGGATCAGTTCGGCATCGCCGATCGCTTCGACGAAGCCGCCCGCCGTGACCTGAACAAGGCCTGGCATCGCCTGTCGCCATGGCCAGACTCTGTTGTCGGCCTGTCGAGGCTGAAGTCCCGATTCGTCGTGACGACGCTGTCCAATGGCAACGTTGCCCTGCTCACCCACATGGCCAAAAATGCCGGCCTGCCCTGGGACTGCGTGATCTCGGCTGAGACCTTCAGGGCCTACAAACCCCTGCCCGGCGCCTACCTCGGACTGGCGTCGCTCTTCGATCTGCAGCCCCATGAAGTCATGCTGTGCGCAGCGCATGCAGCCGATCTGCGCGCGGCAGCGGCCTGTGGACTGCGTACCGCCTACATCGACCGACCACTCGAATTCGGCGCAGGCCAACCTGGCGACATCCCGGCGCCGGGTGAACGTTTTGACCTGATGACCCGCAGCATCATCGACCTGGCCGCCCAACTAGGCTGCTGACGCCCCACCGCTTTCTGACCGAACCCTGACAACCATGAACACATCCTTCAATTGGGACAACCCCTACCCGACCGTGCGCACCCCGGTGTTCGCCCGCAATGTCGTGGCCACGTCGCAGCCGCTGGCCGCACAGGCCGGGCTGCGTATGCTCGCAGCCGGTGGCAATGCAATCGACGCGATCATCGCTGCGGCCTCCACGATCACTCTGACCGAGCCGGTGTCCAACGGACTGGGTTCGGATGCGTTTGCGATCGTCTGGGATGGTCAGAAACTGCAGGGTCTGAATGCATCCGGCTGGTCGCCCAAGGCCTGGGACCCGGCTTATTTCGCACGCAAGCCCGGTGGCGCCATTCCGATGCGCGGCTGGGATTCGGTCACCGTTCCGGGTGCCGTGGCCGCATGGGGCGCTTTGCACGAGAAGTTCGGCAAGTTGCCCTTCGAGCACTGCCTGCAGCCTGCAATCGAATACGCCGAGCGCGGCTATATCGTCTCGACGATCGTGCACCGCAAATGGCAGGCCCATGTCGAGATCCTCAAGGATCAGCCTGGCTTCGCCGAGCATTTCCTGCCCCGTGGTGGCGCACCAGCCATCGGCGAGCGCTTCATGCATGCGTCGGCGGCGGCAACGCTCAAGCGTATCGCAGCCACCCGGGGGCGCGACTTCTACGAAGGTGAAACCGCCGCGAAAATTGTTGCGCACGCCAAAGCGCATGGCGCTGCCATGGCAGCCGACGACCTGGCTGAGTACCGCCCCGACTGGGTCGACACCATTGGCATGGACTACCACGGCCATCGCCTGCATGAGATTCCGCCCAACGGACAGGGCATTGCCGCGCTGATGGCGCTGGGCATCCTGAAACATCTGGACATCGACTCGCTGCATCCCGACTCGGCGCAAAGCCGTCACCTGCAGATCGAAGCCATGAAGTGCGCATTCGCCGATGTCTACACCCATGTCGCCGACATCCGCTTCATGAAGCACACTCCGGCGCAACTGCTCGATCCGGCCTATCTCGCCGAGCGCGCACGGCTCATCAACCCGACCCGAGCCACCGACTTCCAGCACGGCTCACCGCCCGCAGGCGGCACCATCTATCTCACCGCCGCCGATGAAAACGGCATGATGGTGAGCTTCATCCAGTCCAACTACATGGGCTTTGGCTCTGGTGTGGTCGTGCCCGGCACCGGCGTGTCGCTGCAGAACCGCGGCTACGGCTTCTCGATGGATCCGAACCACGTCAATGTGGTTGCTCCTCGCAAGCGCCCCTTCCAGACCATCATTCCGGCCTTCCTGACCCGCGATGGCAAACCGCAGATGAGCTTTGGCGTCATGGGCGGCAACATGCAGCCACAGGGCCACATGCAGACGCTGGTCCGCATGCTGAAGTACGGCCAGAACCCACAGGCCGCCTGTGATGCGCCGCGCTGGAAGGTCAACCGCGGGCTCGACCTGGATGTCGAAACCGCGATGCCGCTGAATGTGGTCGATTCGCTGCGCGCCATGGGTCACAACCTGGCGCCGGTGGCCGATCCTTACATGGACTTCGGCTCGGGCCAGTTCATCTGGCGCCTGAGCGACGACATTGAAGACGGCTATGTGGCGGCCAGCGACAGCCGCCGCGACGGACATGCGGCTGCATTCTGAGCCTGCCACTTCGCTGAGAATCCCACATCGCGTGCGCGCCATCGCTGGCCGCATGCACGCTTAAGGACACCACACATGAGCACCCGCACCTACGACCCGATCACACCGCAGACCGTCGCCTTCCTGGGCATGGGTGTCATGGGCGCGCCGATGGCCGGCCATCTGGCGCGCGCCGGACATCAGGTCACCGTCTACAACCGCAGTGCGGCCAAGGCCCAGGCCTGGGTCAAGGAATATGGCGGCAAGTCGGCGGCCACGCCGCGTGAAGCAGCGGCCGGCGCGCAGATCGTATTTGCCTGCGTCGGCAATGATGATGATCTGCGCAGCGTGGTGCTGGGTGCTGATGGCGCCTTTGCAGGCATGGCTCGCGGATCGCTCTTCGTGGATCACACCACAGCGTCGGCCGAAGTGGCGCGCGAGTTGAATGCGGCAGCGCGCGAACGCGGACTGGACTTTGTCGATGCGCCGGTCTCCGGCGGTCAGGCCGGTGCTGTCAATGGCCAACTCACCGTGATGTGTGGTGGTGAACCCGCAGCCTTCGAGCGAGCCAAGCCGGTCGCCATGGCTTTTTCAAAAGCGTTCACCCTGATCGGCCCATCGGGCGCCGGGCAACTCGCGAAAATGGTCAATCAGATCTGCATTGCAGGCATCGTGCAGGGCCTGTCCGAGGGCATTCACTTCGGCCAGTCTGCCGGCATCGACATGAAGTTGGTGCTTGATGTCATCGGCAAGGGTGCGGCGCAGTCCTGGCAGATGGACAACCGCGGCAAGACCATGGTCGACGATCAGTTCGAGTTCGGCTTTGCAGTGGACTGGATGCGCAAGGACCTCGGTCTGTGCATCGATGAGTCACGTCGCAATGGCGCATCGCTGCCGCTGACCGCATTGGTCGATCAGTTCTATGGCGATGTGCAAAAGCAGGGCGGCGGACGCTGGGACACCTCCAGCCTGATTCGGCGCCTCAAGCGCAAAGGCTGAATCTGGCCATCTCGACCACCCCTTTGGCGCGATCTCGAATCATCACGCCAAAGGGGGGCCACGAAAACGCTTGCGCACTCCGAGCCCCCACCAGAACAGCGCCAGCAGGCCACACAGCACGAGCCCGAGCACCAGCACCTTCTCGTTAGGCGGCTGAATACCGATCCAGACCAGAGCCAATCCGCCGAGCACGCCCAGCAAGGCGATCGGCCGCGACATCCAGCCCAGGTCAAACGGCCCCTTGTCATGCCAATGCCGCCCTTCGGCCCACAAACCAGCCGCAATCGGCATGACGTAGGACAGAAACAGAAACACCGCACAGCCGGTGGAGAGCACCGCAAAGGCATCGGCATACAGGGTCATGGCGACTGCACCCACGCCACAGACCCAGACCGCTGCCACCGGTGAGCGCGTGACTGGATCGACCTGTTTCAACTGCTTCGACCAGGGCAGACCACCGTCACGGGCAAAGGCATAAACCATCCGGGAAGTGGACATGAGGCATGACAGCCCGCAGGTAAAGTTGGCCAGCAAAATGCCAGTCACCAGGCAGGCGCGCGGCACAAGCGGGATCGAATCCAGCAGTGCCGCAAAGTAGCCTGTGCCCTGGCTGACACCCATGGCCAGGTCGGGCATGACCAGCACAAAGGTGCAGACCATGAACAAGCCGAACACCCCAGACCACAGGACCGAGTGAATGATGCCGCGCGGCACGGTGGAAGCGGCATCATGGGTTTCTTCTGCGGTGTGTGCCGATGCATCGAAGCCGGTCAATGCGTAGGTGGCCAGCAGCAGCCCCGAGAGAAAGACCATCAGCAGGTTCGATGAGGCGGGCCACAGACTGCCTTCAGCGCCAGTGAAATTGCGCAGGGTGACCAGTCGCTGAAGGTCGGCAGGCACCTCGGTGTTCACCCAGAGCAGCACCACCAGAGCGATCGCAACCGCAAGGATCAGGTATCCGGACAGGTCGATGAACCGGGTGGTCAGACCCACCGCGTAATGATTGAGCAGGACCTGACTCAGGGTCATCAGAACGATCCAGCCCATCTGATGGGCAAGCCCCCAGCCGGATGAATCGATCCCCAGCAACGGCGCCAGAAGCGTCTTGATGAACGGATCGTAGAGTCCGAAGTTGATCGACCCGAAGGCAAGGACCAGGCCGATCAGATTGAACCAGGCAGTGAGCCAGCCCAGGCCGCGATTGCCCAGCATTGAACTCCAGTGGTACAGGCCACCTGCCGTGGGATAGGCCGACGCGATCTGCGCCATTGAGAGTGCCACCAGGCCGGCAAAAATCGTCCCGATCAGCCAGCCGCCCGCCACCGAGAGGCCGCCTCCGGCGCTCAGCGCGGTCGGAAATGCCGTGATACCGCCCGCCAGAATGCAGATCAGCGAAAAGGAGACCGCGAAGTTAGAGAAACGACTCATGCGCCGCTGCAACTCCTGCCGGTATCCGAGTCGCGCCAGCAGGCTGGCATCCGCGTCGAGATGCGATCGAGACGAATCAACGGATTCAGAGGTGGGGTCAGTCATGGCTGGGGGGAACTGAAGGCTCAAGGCATGAGGACTCGGCGTCTTCGAGCCATGGATGACCAATCAAAAGCTCGAGCGCCATCGTTCGCCACGGGCCAGTGCGGCCTCAAGGGCGTCCCGGTCACCCGCATCGATTGCCCGCTCGATGCGGTCGAGTTCCGCGCGAAAGGCATGGGCTGCATCAAGCACCGCGTCGCGGTTATCGATCAGGATGCCAGCCCACAGATCGGCGGGCGAACCACCCACCCGCGTGGTGTCGCGCAGACCCGCGCCGTGGAAACGGCGAGCGTCATCCGCACGCACGCCCTCTCCGATCGCGGCTGACAAGGCAAACGCCACCGCATGCGGCCAGTGCGACACCTCGGCAAACAGGGCGTCGTGATGTTGCGGCGTCATTGATGCAACCTGGGCGCCCAGGGCCGTCCACATCCCCGCAATGCGTTCGATCACATCGGTATCGCACTGCGGCGTCGGGCACATGAGCAAGGACTTGCCCAGAAAGAGATCGGCTCTGGAGGCGCTCGGCCCGGCTCGGTCAAAGCCTGCAATCGGATGGGAGGCAACGAAGCGACTTTGACGCTCGCCCAGGCTGTTGCGCACCGCGCTGACCATGCTTGATTTCGTGCTGGAGACATCGGTCAGGCAGGCCTGCGCGCCAAGCGATATGCGCAACTGCGGATCACTGACCAGTGCACAGTTGACTGCAATCGGGGCCGCCAACACGACGAGATCACTGCCCTGCACGGCGTCAGTCAGGCTGTCGGCGATGTCATCGATCAACCCGAGTTGCTCGGCCGCAGCCGCATTGAACGGGTCCAGGCCACAGATGCGATTCGCCAATCCACGGCTGCGAAGGGCGGCGGCAACGGAGCCACCCAGTGCCCCCGTGCCGATGATTGCAACCCTGTTGAAGGGCTTGACCTGCGCCTCGTGCTGCGAACCGAGCCCGGAAACTTGAGGAGGTGTCACGCCTGTCCCAGCGCCGGGCGCAGGGCTGCAATCAGTGCCTGGTTTTCCTCAGGCAAGCCGACGCTGATCCGAAGCCACTCATTCAAACCGTAATTGCCGACCGGGCGCACGATCACGCCAGCGCGCAGCAGCTTTTCGTTGATGGCCATCGCGTCGCCGACCTTCACCAGGACGAAATTGCCGAAGGACTGCACATAGGGCAGGCCCATGGCCTCGAATTGCGAAGACAAATACGCCACGCCCTGCGCATTGAGCGCACGGCTTTTTTCTAGGAAGTTCTGATCGGCAAGCGCTGCCACCGCAGCGGCCTGTGCGATCGAATTGACATTGAAGGGCTGGCGCACCCTGTTCATCAGGTCCGTCAGTGCCGGCTGAGCCACCCCATAGCCAACGCGCAGACCGGCCAGTCCATAGGCCTTCGAGAAGGTTCGAGACAACACCAGGTTGGGGAACTGTTTCACCCACTGCACCGCATCGAATCGCAGCGAGGGTTCGAGGTACTCGTTGTAGGCCTCGTCCAGAACCACCACCACCTGCGACGGGACGGTCTTCAGGAAGGCCTCGATATCGGCCGCGGGCAAAAATGTGCCAGTCGGGTTGTTCGGATTGGCAATGAAAATCAGCCGAGTGTCGGGCGCAATCGCTGCGCTCATGGCCGGCAGGTCATGTCCGAATCCGGCGGTGGCTGGCGTGACGATCGCCCGTGCACCAGTTTCCTGGGTGGCCAGTTCGTAGACCTGGAAGGAATATTGTGAATAGACCGCCGACAGACCCGGTTGAAGCAGGGCATGCGCCACCAGTTCGAGAATATCGTTGGAGCCATTGCCCAGGGTCAGCCAGTCCTGATCGACACCCAGGCGCGATGACAATGCGGCCTTCAGTTCAAATCCGTTGGCATCAGGATAACGACCCAGATCCGCCACGGCGGCCATCATCGCCTGACGGGCAGACTCAGGCATGCCAAGCGGATTTTCATTGGAGGCCAGTTTGATGATCTTCGACTCGTCCAGGCCATACGCACGGGCCACTTCCGAGATCGGCCGACCCGCTTTGTACGGAGCAATCGCCCGAACATAGGAGGGCGCAAGAGAGACTGGGTCGATGCTTGAAGGCGATTGGGTCATGGCGCAGGCGTGGCGGAAGTCGAAGGCGCGGGCATGGGCCGCGGGTGCGGGGCCCTGCCGGCGGGCGTCAGGTTCTCGCGCGGGTATGACCCGAGCGATTTGAAATAGGCGGCATGGCCACGGATTTCGGCCAAGGCTGCAGCGACCGGCGCATCGGCTTCGTGACCGAGCAGATCGATGTAGAAAAAATACTCCCAGTTGCCTTGCCGCGCCGGTCTGGACTCGAAGCGCTTCATCGAGACGCCATGGCGCGACAGCGGCTCGATCAGCGCATGCACCGCGCCAGCCCGATCGGGCACCGACAGGATCAGCGAGGTCTGATCATCACCGGACGGCCCGCACACATGGTTGCCGACCACCGCAAATCGGGTGCGGTTCAGCGGATCGTCCTGTATCGCCTCGGCCACCATCTGAACGTCATAGCGGCCCAGCACACCATCGCCGGCAATACCAGCTGTGTGGGACTCGACTGAAGCCAGCCGCGCGCCCTCGGCATTGCTGGACACCGGCACGCGCTCGAGGTCAGGACAATTGCGATTGAGCCATCCTGCACATTGAGCCAGTGCCTGGGCATGCGCACAGATCCGGGTGATGCCGTCCATTGCGCCGCTTCGCGTGAACAGGTGATGACGCACCGGGATCGACACTTCACCGCAGATTTTCAGCGGGCTTTGCAAAAACAGATCCAGGCTTCGGTTGACCGCGCCTTCACTGGAATTTTCCACCGGCACCACCGCGAAATCGACCGTCCCGGCTTCCGCGGCGCGAAACACCTCGTCAATCGTTGTGCAGGGGATGGTGTCGACGCTGTGGCCGAACTGGGCCACAGCTGCCTGCTCCGAAAACGTTCCGACAGGACCGAGATAACCAATCCGCAGACGCCGCTCCAGATCACGGCAGGCCGAGATGACTTCGGTCCAGATGGCGGTCAGTGCGGCATCAGGCAGTGGCCCGGGATTGCGCTGTGCCAGCCGGCGCAGGATCTGTGCCTCGCGCTCGGGGCGCCAGATCGGCGCATTTGTAGCGTGCTTGAGCGCGCCGACTTCGAGCACCAGTCGGCCGCGCTCGGCCAATGCTTCGAGCAGTCGGGCGTCCACCGCATCGATTCGCTGACGCAGTGCGTCGAGTGGATCACTCATCGCTCAGCCTCGCAGACGTTCAAATTCAGACAGGTAGTCCACCAGCGCCACCACGCCCTCCAGGGGCATTGCGTTGTAGATCGATGCCCGCATGCCGCCGACCACACGGTGCCCCTTGAGCTGCAGCAGCCCCGCCTCACGGGCGCCCTGAAGGAAGGGCTCGTTGAGCCGTTCGTCCTTCAGGAAGAAGGGCACGTTCATGCGCGAGCGATCCTGCGGCCGGACCCGATTCTCGTACAGCCCGCTGACGTCGATGGCCTCATACAGCAGCGCGGCCTTGCGCTGGTTCACCGCTTCGATGCCTGCGATGCCGCCTTGCTGCTTGAGCCACTGAAAAACCAGCCCGGCCAGGTAGATCGCATAGGTGGGCGGCGTATTGAACATGGAGTCGTTGTCGGCCACGACCTTGTAGTCGAAGGCACTCGGGCACAGCGCATGAGCATGACCCAGCAGATCTTCGCGAATGATCACCAGCGTGAGGCCCGCCGGACCGACGTTCTTCTGGGCGCCGGCATAGATGCATCCGAACTGCGAGACATCGACCGCCCGTGACAGGATGTGGCTCGACATGTCGGCCACGATCGGGACAGATGCTCGCACCTCATGTGCGCCCTCGCCCAGGACGATCGGTCGGTGGAACTCGACGCCATCGATGGTTTCGTTCGTGCATACATGCAGATACGCGGCATCGGGCGAAAGATTCCAGCTCGCCTGCTCCGGAATGTGCGTGTAGCCCTTGCCACCGGCCGCCGCATCGGCGACCAGGTTCACCTGCCCGAATCGCGCAGCTTCACGCGCCGATTTGACCGACCACTGCCCTGTCAGCAGATAGTCTGCCTTTGCGCGGGCACCCATCAGATTGAGCGGCACGATGGCATTTTCGGCCAAGGCCCCGCCCTGCATGAACAGCACCTTGTAGTGGGCTGGAACCGCGAGCAGCTCGCGCAGATCGGCTATTGCCTGCGCGTGAATCGACATGAACTCCTTGCCGCGATGGCTCATCTCCATCACCGACATGCCGCTGCCTTGCCAGTCAAGCATTTCGGCGGCTGCCTGGCGAAGCACCGATTCCGGCATCACCGCCGGACCGGCAGAAAAATTGAAGACCGCTCGGCTCAAGACTCGCCTCCGGTCTGCTCCCCATCGGCCGAAGCCTCCGGCGGGGCAGGCTCGCTGCCACTGCCATCAACCGCTGGGAACTCGTCGGCACCATCCGACTCGACCACGCGCTGAACGCCCGACAGGCTGGTGCCTTCGTCGACTGCGATGAGCGTGACGCCCTGAGTTGCCCGACCCATCTCGCGGATTTCCGATACGCGGGTGCGCACCAGCACACCGCCGGTGGTGATCAGCATGATCTCGTCGCGCGTCTCGACCAGCACCGCACCGACTACCTTGCCATTTCGCTCGCTGGTCTGAATGGCGATCATGCCCTTGGTGCCACGCCCATGGCGGGTGTATTCGGTGATCGGCGTGCGCTTGCCGTAGCCATTTTCGGTTGCGGTCAAAACGGACTGTGTCTCGCTCTCGGCGACCAGCATCGAAATCACGGTCTGGCCTTCTTCGAGCATCATGCCGCGCACACCGCGCGCACCGCGGCCCATCGGCCGAACATCGTTCTCATCGAAGCGCACCGCTTTGCCACTGTCAGAGAACAGCATCACGTCATGGGCGCCGTCGGTGACCGCGACCCCGATCAGGTAGTCGCCTTCATCCAGGTCCACCGCGATGATGCCGCGCTTCAAGGGCCGGGAAAACTCGGTGAGCGGAGTCTTCTTGACCGTTCCCAGGCTGGTGGACATGAACACGAAATGCTGATCGTCAAAGGCCTTGACCGGCAGCACGACCGTGATCTTTTCGCCATCAACCAGCGGGAACATGTTGACGATCGGCTTGCCACGCGCATTGCGCGAGCCCTGCGGCACTTCCCAGACCTTGAGCCAGTACACCCGGCCCCGATCAGAGAAGCACAGGATGTGGTCATGGGTGTTGGCAATGAAGAGCTGGTCGATCCAGTCATCTTCTTTCATGGAGGTGGCCTGCTTGCCACGACCACCGCGCCGCTGCGCCCGATACTCCGACAGCGGCTGACTCTTGATGTAACCGGTGTGCGAGAGCGTGACCACCATGTCGGTGGGTGCGATCAGGTCTTCGGTATCCAGCTCAGTCGCGTTGAGTTCGATCTGCGAGCGGCGCGGATCCTTGTTCGGATCGCCGTATTCGGCCTTGATCGATCTCAGCTCATCGCCAATGATCGTGCTGATGCGCTCGGGCCGGGCCAGGATGTCGAGCAGATCGGCGATGGTCTCGATCACCTCGCGATATTCCTGCACGATCTTGTCCTGCTCAAGGCCGGTGAGGCGCTGCAGTCGCATCTGCAGAATTTCCTGAGCCTGGACTTCCGACAAGCGATAGCCGGCATCGGTCAGGCCCACGCCCGGCTCCAGGCCCAGCGGCCTGAAGGCCGCGGCATCCGCACCGGCCCGCGTCACCATTTCACGCGCCACGCCCGGATCCCAGGTGCGCGACAGCAGCCGCTCGCGGGCCACCGGTGGCGTGGGTGATGCCTTGATCACTTCGATCATCTCGTCGACATTGGCCACGGCCACGGCCAGTCCCTCGAGCACATGGCCACGCTCACGGGCCTTGCGCAGATCGAATGCCGTGCGCCGGGTCACCACCTCGCGCCGATGCGACAGGAAGGCCTCGAGCATCTGCTTAAGATTCAGCAGGCGGGGCTGGCCATCGACCAGCGCCACCATGTTCATGCCGAAGGTGTCTTGCAGCTGCGTCTGCTTGAACAGGTTGTTGAGCACCACCTCAGGCACTTCACCGCGCTTGAGTTCGATGACCAGTCGCATGCCCGACTTGTCCGACTCATCCCGGATGTCGGAGATGCCGTCGATCTTCTTGTCGTTGACCAGTTCGGCGATCTTTTCCTGTAGCGTGCGCTTGTTGACCTGAAACGGCAGCTCATCAACCACGATCGCCTGGCGCGCGCCGCGATCGATCTCCTCGAAATGACTGCGGGCGCGGATGACCACCCGCCCTCTGCCGGTTCGATAGCCCTCGCGAACGCCATTGACACCGTAGATGATTCCGGCGGTTGGAAAGTCGGGCGCCGGAATCAGTTCGATCAGCTCATCGATGCTCGATTCGGGTTTGCGCAGCAGCAGCAGGCAGCCCTCGACGATCTCGCCCAGATTGTGCGGCGGGATATTGGTGGCCATGCCCACCGCAATGCCCGAGCTGCCATTGATCAGCAGATTCGGGATGCGCGCCGGCAGCAGCAGGGGCTCCTTTTCGGAGCCGTCATAGTTGGGACCGAAATCGACGGTTTCCTTGTCGATATCGGCCAGCAGCTCATGGGCGATCTTCGACAGACGGATTTCGGTGTAACGCATTGCGGCCGCGTTATCGCCATCGACGGATCCGAAATTGCCTTGTCCGTCCACCAGCATGTAGCGCAGGGAAAAGTCCTGCGCCATGCGCACGATGGTGTCGTACACCGACTGGTCACCGTGCGGGTGGAATTTACCAATGACGTCGCCAACGATACGCGCCGACTTTTTGTACGGCCGGTTCCAGTCGTTGTTCAGTTCATGCATCGCAAAGAGCACTCGACGATGCACCGGTTTGAGGCCGTCGCGCACATCAGGCAGAGCGCGGCCGACAATCACGCTCATCGCGTAATCGAGGTAGGAGCGCCGCATCTCTTCTTCGAGACTGATCGGAAGGGTTTCTCTTGCGAATTGATCCATTGGGGAGCGCGGGCGCGGCAACAGGTAAAGCATTGAATTTTAACCCATCCTGATATGTTTTAATGATTCATGACACCGACTCCTGCGCCCGCACTGCTGATCAGCCCGGAATGGATCGCTCCGGTGGCCCCGGGCCCGGACGTTCTGGTCGGCCATACAGTTGTCATTCAGGACGATCGCATCGCAGCCGTCCTGCCGCGCGATGCGGCCAGCCGGCTGCATCCCGGGGCGGTGCATCAGGAGCTGCCGGGGCACCTGCTGATCCCCGGTCTGGTCAATGCCCACACCCACGCGGCGATGGCGCTCCTGCAGGGTTCGGCCGACGATCTGCCGCTGGAGCGGTGGCTCACCGAGCGGATCTGGCCGATGGAGTCGGCCCTGATGTCCGAAGAATTCGTGCACGACGGCACGATCCTGGCCTGCCACGAGATGCTGATGGGCGGGGTCACCACGTTCAATGACATGTATTTTTTCCCGCAGGCTGCGGCGCGAGCATCACTGAGTCTGGGCATGCGGGCGGTGCTGGGCATTCTGATCATCGACTTTCCGACCGCCTACGGCAGTGGCCCGCAGGACTACCTCGCCAAGGGCCTGGCGCTGCGCGACGCCCTGCGGCACGAACCGCTCATCGGATTCACGCTGGCACCGCATGCCCCGTACAGCGTCAGTGATGAGGCGCTGTCCGATGTCGCGCGCCTGTGCGCAGAACTCCAGCTGCCCGTCCATATGCATATCCACGAGACGGCACGCGAGGTTGCCGAACACCTTGAGCGATACGGTGTTCGGCCGCTGCACCGGCTGGAGCGGCTCGGCTTGCTCGGCCCCGATCTCGTTGCGGTACACGCGGTTCATCTGAACGACGCCGAGATGCAGCTGATGGCCAGGCAGGGCGCATCGGTCGTTCACTGCCCTCATTCGAATCTGAAGCTCGCCAGTGGGATTGCACCCGTGGCCCGCATGCTGGAGCTGGGCATCAACCTGGCCATCGGGACCGACGGATCGGCCAGCAACAACCGCCTCGATCTGCTCCAGGAGACTCGTACCGCCTCGCTGTTGGCTAAGGGCGCCAGTGGCAATGCGGCGGTTTTCGGCGCGTACCGCGCGCTCAAGGCGGCGACGCTCGATGCAGCCAGAGCGCTGGGCTGCGCCGACCGGATCGGGAGCATCGAGCCGGGCAAACAGGCCGACCTGGTGTCCATCGACCTCGGCACGGACAGCCCTGCGCCGGTTCATGACCCGATCGCCCACCTGATCTTTTCCGCAGGACGCGAATCGGTGACCAACGTATGGATCGCGGGTCAGTCTGTTGTAGTCAAGCGACAAATGGCCAATGCTCGGGCGCAGGACGCCCTTGCCGACATACGTGCCCGCAAAGTCATGTGGCACAATCGTTTAGGTCAGTTTGTGCCGGGAAGCTTGCAGTCGGGTTCAGTTCTAAGCCGCTCCTGATCTGTCTCACGGGTTTCCACTGATCGGCTCAAGGTTCGTTCGGAGACGTTTTGACGCGGGTATGGCTGCCCATCGCTGCCCCGCTGCCGCTTCAGGGCGTTGATTTTTCAGATGTGAGTTATCTCACCGAGAGGAGAAATATGAAGAATTCGGTCAAGTTGGGCGCCCTCGTGGCCACGGGTCTTTTGGCTGCTTGCGCTACCGGCAGCAATGTCCGCCAGGACGTTCCCATGATTCAGGCGGCCCCGAATCAAAACGGTTACATCACGACGCCTTTCGGTGGTGTGGTCACCTCCCCTTTTGCTGAACAGCCTGGCAGCCCAAAAGGCTTGTGCGTTCGTTCGCCCTGGTGGACCCCGGCCAACGCTCAGGTTGATTGCAATGCCGACCTGATGCCCAAGGCAGCCCCCGCTCCGTCGCCGATGGCTCCGCCGCCGGTCGTCGTTCCTCCGGCACCCACCCCGGCTCCGGCACCCGTCCCGGCACCTGCTCCGGCACCGCGCCCGACCAGCGAAAAAGTCACCTACGCAGCTGACGCATTCTTCGACTTCGACAAGGCCAGCCTCAAGCCCGAAGGTATGTCCAAGCTGGACGACCTCGCTGGCAAGATCAAGGACCTGACCCTTGAAGTGGTGATCGCTGTCGGCCACACCGACGCTGTGGGTTCAGACGCTTACAACCAGAAGCTGTCGCTGCGCCGTGCTGAAGCCGTCAAGGCCTATCTGGTGAGCAAAGGCATCGAAGCCAACCGCATCTACACCGAAGGCAAAGGCAAGAAGCAGCCGGTCGCCGACAACAATTCTGCGGAAGGCCGTGCCAAGAACCGTCGTGTGGAGATCGAAGTCGTCGGCACCCGTCCGGTCAAATAAGACCTGGGTACCCCGATTGGCGAGGCTCTCGGGCCTCGCACTCCAAAAAAGCCCCGCCTCGTGCGGGGCTTTTCTTTTCCTGGCTCTTTGTCCAGGCACTTTTCCCGCCTCGATCACCTCGGGTAGCGATCGGCATCTGAGGCTGTCCGTACAATGCGCGGACTTGATCGAGATCCAAGACCTATGAACCTCACGTCCGACCCTCCCAAAGTTCGCTCGACCGAATCGGCCAATTCGGATTCAGCCGAGATTGCCAAGTTCCAGGCCCTGGCTTCGCGCTGGTGGGATCCGGAATCTGAATTCAGGCCGCTGCATCAGATCAACCCCTTGAGATCGGACTGGATCGATCGCCTGGCTGCTGGCTGTGCCGGCAAGACCGCAATCGACGTCGGATGCGGGGGGGGCATCCTCGCCGAAGCCTTGGCCCGCCGTGGGGCCAAAGTCACCGGGATCGACCTGGCCGACAAATCGCTGAAGGTTGCCGAACTGCATGGGCTGGAATCCGGTGTGCCAGTGCGCTACGAGTTGATTTCGGCCGAAGCCATGGCCGAGCGCGAGCCGGGCAGCTTCGACATCGTCACCTGCATGGAAATGCTGGAACACGTGCCGGATCCGGCTTCGAGCATCGCTGCCTGCGCGCAGCTTGCCAAACCCGGCGGCTGGGTCTTCTTCTCGACGCTGAACCGAAATCCCAAATCGTTTCTGTTTGCCATCGTCGGCGCCGAATATCTGCTGAACCTGTTGCCCAAGGGCACACATGACTATGGCAAGTTCATCAGGCCCTCCGAACTCATCGGCTATGCCCGTCGTGCCGGACTCGAGCAGGCGGCCCTGATTGGCCTGACCTACAACCCGATCACCCGTCAGTACAAGCTTGTCGAGGGCGATGTGAGTGTGAATTACCTGGTAGCGTTTCGGCGGCCGGCCTGAGTTGCGAACAATGAACGTCGCCAAGGCCTTCTCGTTTCGACCGGCTGCCGTCTTCTTTGATCTGGACGGAACCCTGGCCGATACCGCAGCCGACCTGGCGGCGCCGGTCAATGCCATGCGCCTGGCGCGAGGCCTGGATGCGCTGCCACTTGAAGCGCTGCGTCCCTTCGCGTCTCACGGTGCCCGAGGGCTGCTCGGGCGCGGGCTGAACATCGCGCCCGGACACGCCGAATTCGAGGCGCTTCGTGCTGATTTCCTGGCCCGCTATGAGGCGGCGATGGTGGTTCAGACCCGACTGTTCGAGGGCATGGCCGAAGTGCTCGACAGCCTCGAAACGGCTCAAATCCAGTGGGGCGTGGTGAGCAACAAGGTCGAACGGTATGTTCGGCCGATCATGGCGGCGCTGGGCGTGCTGGAGCGCTCGGCCAGTGCGATCGGCGGCGACACCACGGCGCATTCCAAGCCTCACCCCGAGCCGCTGTTGCATGCAGCCCGGCTGGTGGGCGTCGAGCCTGCGCGATGCGTCTACATCGGCGATGACCTTCGCGATATCGAAGCCGGGCGCGCCGCTGGCATGAAGACGATTGCAGCCAGCTATGGATTCTGCGGAGATGCACTGCCGCCGCAACAATGGGGCGCTGATGCCTGGATTGATCACCCGCTGCAATTGCACGAGATCCTGGGCCTGAGTCGCTGATTCCGTCGGCCGTCGAGCGGGTTCACCCACTTCGACCGCCGCGGCTGCGCCCACTCATCGGCTTGACCGCGCATCCCGCTTACAATCGACCGTCTTCAGCCCGATCGTCTGCAGGCGATGCGATGTCCGGCATGCATGAAATAAATGTCTCAGCAGGTCTGCGCACCCGCGTTGGTGCGGCGCTCAAGGTGCGTCAGACAGGCGCCGTGCTTCGGCCACTGTTATGGGTCATCGGCGCACTGGCCATCATGGTGGCGCTGCTGCTGTCGTTCCTCACCTGGGGACCGAACCTGATGCGCGAGACGATCGCTGCGCGCACCAGTCGCATGCTGGGGCGCACCGTCAGCGTCGCACACATCGACGTTTCGATTTTCTCAGGACGTGCGGCCTTCACCGATGTCCGGATCGACAGTCTGGAACCCGGCCATCCGATGTTGAGCGCCAAGAAGCTGACGCTGGACATCAATCCCTGGGCCTATGCACACGGCGCGGTCGTCGTTCGCAGCATCGACCTTGAGTCGCCTCGGGCCCGGGTGGTTCGCGTGGCGCCCGACCGCATCGACCTCTCGGATGTGATCGATGAATTCACCAATCGTCCGGCATCGCTGCGGCGCACCGACTGGCAAGTCGACAGGGTTGCGATTCACGACGGCAGCCTTGATTTCGAGGACCGGGTGGTGCGCAAGCTCACCCGGATCGAGTCTCTTGAACTGTCTGTCGAGGGACTGACCAATAAGGAAAGCGCGGCCACCGACCCCGCCAGGCTACAGGCGGCCTTCAAGCTCGATGGCCGCCCTGCACGGATCGACGCCCAGGCGACGCTCTTTTCAGAGTCGCCTCAAGCCAAGGTGCAGACGCGCCTTGATGCCCTGCCATTGGCCAGCATTCGCCCCTATTTGGCGCTGCCAGCATCGATCCAGCTGGCATCGGGTCAGATCACATTCGACCTGACGGGCCTGTATTCGCCCAAGGCTGACAAGGCGTCTGCGGCGCTGCAGATCGAAGGATCGGTAGGCCTAAATGAGCCGCGAATCGCGGATGCATCCGGCGCACAGCGTTTCGCCGCGCAATCGCTCTCGGTGCGTATTGCGCCGTCCTACCCTCTGGGTGGCTCTGTACACCTGTCACAGTTGCAACTGGCATCACCCCAACTCGATTCGGGTCGCGATTCAACCGGCGCGCTGATGTGGCCGTCCATGGCGACGGCCAAGGCCTCGGGTGATCCATCCCGGGCAGGCACGCCCCAACAGGCTGCCAAAGCGGGCGGCCCGTCTTCGCTGAAAATCGACTCAATCACCCTGGACGCCGGCTCGGTGCGCTGGAGCGATGCCGCACTGCCCGCGCCGCTGGACTTGAAAGTCGAGCCCTTCTCTGTGTCTGCCGGTCCGATCGAAATACCCGATCTGGCGAATCCGCAGGCGATACAAGGTCACGCCACGCTGAAGGCAAGCATCGACGCAGGCGAGCCGATCAAGGCCGAGGTTGACCTGGAAGGCACTGCGGGCAAGGCGGCCGTGTCTTTCGACCAGGTTCCCCTGGCCCGCTATGCGCAACTGGCCGGGCCGGCCCTGCGGGCAAAGATCCAACAAGGCTGGGTCAAGGGCGATGCACGCCTTCAATGGGACAGCGCACGCGGCAGCTGGTCAGTGACCGACGCCAATGCCGCGCTGTCGGATGTTCGGCTCGTCCATGCCGGCAAGCAGCCGGTCTCGATCGGTTTGCTGACGGCGCAGGGCGTCCAGATCGATCCGGCTGCGCGTCGCATTGAACTGGCGTCGACCCGGCTCGAGCGATCAAGCCTGGTGCTGACCCGCGATGCCAAAGGCCGATTCGACGCGCAAGACTGGTATGTCAGCGATGCTGCGCCGCTTGAAGCAAAGCGGCGATCGCCTGGGCCGGTTAAAGGCGCAGCGCCATCGCCGCCCTGGGATCTGCTGATCAAGCAGGCCGAGATCAAGGGGTTTGACTTTGAGTATCGCGACCCGAAGCTGTCGCGCGACAACCCGCTGCCCAAGGTCAGGCTCGATGCCCGTGCAAATCAGCTCACGCTCGATCCGAAGAGAGCGGTGCCGTTTGATGCCAGCGCGTCGCTCTCGGATGGCGCACGGCTGAGCGCGCAGGGCAAGCTGCGCCCGATGCCGCTGGATGTCGATGCCAGCGTGCGAGTTGCTAAGCTCACGCTCACTTATGCGGACCCTTATCTCGATCCTTATCTCAACCTGACACTGGCGCGCGGCCAGCTCAATGGCGGGGGACGGGTTCGGGTCAACACCGCAGCCGATGGATCGATCAGCCGACTGGGCTTCGACGGTGAATTGTCGGCGAACGATTTCAATGCGCTGGACAAACTCACCCGGGACGACTTTCTGCGCTGGCGGGCTTTGACGATGCCCTCGATCAAGGTTGACTGGAAGCCAGCGCAGATTGCGGACAGCACGATCGAAGTCGGCACAGTGGCCTTTGTCGATTTCTACTCACGGGTGATTCTTTCGGCGCAGGGACGCCTGAACCTCGCCGATGTACTGATCGATCCAAACCGCCCAAGCGTCGCGAAGTCTCTGACCGAAACACCTGAACTGCGGCCCCTTGGCCAGCCGGCTCCGACCTCGGAAGGCGCGGCCAACCCGGCCTCCACTGCGATGCCGAATCCGACCGCCACCCGCACGGCGAAAGCGGCTCAGGCTGAGAGCCCTCAGCCCAAGATCAAGATCGGGACGATCCGCATTGCAGGCGGCAATGTGAACTTCACCGACCTATTCATCCGTCCGAATTACACCGCGAATCTCACGCAATTACAGGGTTCGATCGACGCCCTGGCCAGCGACCGACTCGAGCCGTCGGCGGTCATGATCAACGGGCGTGTTGACGATGACACACCGCTGGAGATCACCGGGCGCATCCGACCACTGACGCCAACCCGATTCATCGATCTGCGCGGAGTTGCCAAGGGCTTCGATCTGCCCAAGCTCAGTCCGTATTCCGCCCGATGGGCGGGCTATGCCATCGAGAAGGGCAAGCTCACTGCAGATGTGAGTTACCACATCGAAGGCGAAGCCCTCAAAGCCGATAACAAGCTCACCATCAACCAGCTGACCTTTGGCAACAAGGTCGAGAGTCCGGACGCCTTCAAGGTGCCGGTGCTGCTGGCGGTCTCGCTGCTCAAGGATCGCAATGGCAACATCGATCTGGACCTGCCGATTTCGGGCACTTTGTCGGATCCGCAGTTTTCGGTGGGCGGCCTCATCTGGCGGGCAATCGGCAACCTGATCGTGAAAGTGGTCACGTCGCCGTTTACATTGCTGTCGTCACTGGGGAGCAAGGCTGCGGCCGACGATCTGAGCCTGATCGAATTTGATGCGGGTGCAAGCGATCTGGACGACGAGGATAAAAAGCGGCTGGACGCACTGGCCAGTGGGCTCGAGCAACGGCCGGCTCTGTCGTTGGAAATCGCAGGCTATGCCGACCCTGTTTCGGATCGCAGCGCGCTGCAGCATGCCCAGCTTGATCGTGCGCTCAAAGGCGCCAAGCTCGGCCAGCTGCGTCGCGCCAACCGCACCGGCGATCTGCCCTCAGTCGATGCGGTTCAGATCGAACCGCAGGAACGTGCCGGATTGCTGGAACAACTCTGGCGCGCTGCGAAACTCAACCCCTCGACGTTTGCCAAAGCCCCATCTGCCCGAGAGATGGAAGAGCAGCTGCTCGAGCGCACTCGGATCGACACCGAAGACATCACCCGTCTGGCCCAGGCCCGTGCAGATACCGCACGCACCTATCTGCGTGAAACCAAGGGCATCGAGCATGAGCGACTCTATCTGCTTGCGCCGAAACTCTCGGATACCGCTGAGAACCTGGCCCTCAGGCGGGTGGCCTTCCAGATCAAGTGAGGCCCAGAGCCTGAGACGAACAGAGGCTCTGGCGCCGCGAGGCCTTACTGCGTCCAGACGCTGTAGGCGCCGGTGCCACGGAAGGCAGTGACCCGCCAGCGATAGGTTCCGGCTGTGGCGGTGTAGGTGATCGACTCGGACGAGGCTGTGGTGGTGGCGCTTGCGACCGTCGTCCAGGTGCCGTTGGTTTGGCGACGCTGAAGCGAGAGGTCAAAGTCGGTCCCAGCCGGACCCTGCAACCAACCGCGCAGTGTTCCAGCATTGCGGTTGAACTGCGACAAGGTGACGGTCGTACCCTGAGTGGCGATCGAACCAGTTTGCGAGGTGCAGGGATTGCACGGCGCGGCCGACGGTGAAGACACCGTGACCGATGCAGTCGCAGTCGATTGCTGGCTGGCCGAATCGGTGACCGTAAGCTGGACGGTGAAGGTGCCCGAACTGCCAAAGGTCTTGCTGGCAGTGCTGCCAGTGCCGGTGGTGGTGTCCCCGAAATTCCACTGGTAGTTGGTGATGGCACCCTTGTCGTCGGTCGATGAGGTGGCATCGAATGTGCAGGTCAGCACCGCACAGTTCGAGGTGAATCGCGCCACGGGCGGCAGATCGACCGGCGGCGGCAGGGCCGAGCCGTTGAGGCTGTAGAGCATCAGGTTCGGAGACGCTGTGCCCGGAGTGGTGACAACGCCGGATGTCGCGGCTGACACCAGCGCCTGCTTGACCTGCGCTGGCGTGGCAGCCGGGGTTTGTTCCAGCACCAGGGCGGCTGCTCCGGCCACGTGCGGTGTGGCCATCGAGGTGCCACTGATTGTGTTGGTCGCGGTCGTACTGGTGAACCAGGATGACGTAATCGCATCCCCAGGCGCGAAGATCGAGACGCATGATCCGAAATTCGAGAACGAGGCGCGCGCATCAGTGCTGGTGGTGGCACCCACGATCAGCGCCTCGGTGACGCGGGCCGGCGAGTAGCCGCAGGCATCTGCATTGCTGTTGCCG
>Ga0209598_10000627_pt1 | contig 28644 bp, 20 predicted proteins | sample M_140807_EF_Meta_FD_187317 | JGI IMG/M metagenome (GOLD analysis project Ga0209598, IMG submission 187317) | Freshwater microbial communities from Lake Montjoie, Canada to study carbon cycling - M_140807_EF_MetaG (SPAdes) (version 2) | ecosystem: Environmental > Aquatic > Freshwater > Lake...
GGTTCGGCTTCGGCCGGCGGCTGCGGTGAGTCGGCTGCCTGTGGCAGCTGTGGCTCGGCCGGCAGCTGCGGCAAGGCCTGTGCCAAGAAGGGTTGTGGCCGTCGCCACCGTTGCAGCCGCTGCGGCTGAAACGGGGTGATCTCCGGCCGAATTGGCCGGACCTGACCTGATGTCAACAAGAGGGGGCCGGACGCCAAGCGTCCGGCCCCCTCCGTTTTTATCGCGAGCTTTGTCTTCGCGCTCGCTCGGGTTTTATCGCGAGCTTTGTCTTCGCGCTCGCTCGGGATTGATCGTCCGCTGAGCGCGGGCGCGGGTTTCTCGCGAGCCTGTCGCTCCCCGCGCATCCCCGTCAGGCCGTTCAGGCCCGGGCCTTGAGGAGGTCGCGGATCTCCGTGAGGAGTTGCTCCTCCTTGGAGGGCTCCGGGGCAGCCTCGACGGCATCGGCGGCCTTCGACTTCATCAGCCAGCCGAGGAACTTCACGATGAAGAAGAACAGCGCCGCTGCGAGGATGAGGAAGCTGACGACATCAGCCAAAAACAGCCCCACTGGCACGCCGTTGCCGATCGGCAGCTTCCAATCCTTGTAGCCCTGGTCGCCCGGCATGACGGCGCCGACAAGCGGCATGATCAGGTTGTCGACCATGCTCGAGACGATCTTGCCGAACGCGCCGCCGATGATCACGCCGACGGCGAGGTCGACGACATTGCCCTTGAAGGCGAAGTTTTTGAACTCCTCGAGCAGTGAGAAGGCCTGCTTCGTGGGGAGGGAATCGGGGATGTCCAAATGTGAGCTCCTGATGGCGGGTGGAAGTGGTCGCCGGGCGGGTGCCGGCGGCGAAACCGGCAGGCTATGCGGTGCCCGGCCGGCGATGCAATGCTTCGGCAGGGTCGCCACTGCGCTTGAACGGCCCGAAGGCCGGGCTGTCTGCCTGGATCGCGCGGAATGCTTGCACAACCTGCATGAAGATGGTGTCCTATAGGAGCAGGGGAAGGCCCCCGCAACACACACAGGCCAACTCACTCTTTCCAAGGCTCACTCCAGGGGGATCGTATGGACGGTTCGGCGGATCGCCGTTTCATGGCGTCGGGAACTCTTTTCGCGGCAGGAGGCGCACTGCTCTGGGTGCTGCTCGGAGGGCCAGCCCAGGCCTGGCAGGCGGCGGCTCCGGCTCCCGTGGCAGTGAAGCCCTCCGCAGGGGAAGCCGTCCCGGCCAACGGGGCCGTTGTCGAGGTGGACGTCATCGAAGTTGCAGTCATCGAGGCCCCGCCGGCTCCGCCGGAGCTCGTTGAAGCAGTCAAGAAGGCGGAGATCGCCACGATCGAGGCCTTCAACAAAGGGGATGCCGACGCCCTCGCCAAGCTCTTCGACGAGAAGGGGGAGCTGGTCGACGAGAATGGCAACGTGTTTGCCGGCCGCGAGCAGATCAGCGGGCTTTTCAAGGCCTTTTTCGAGCGCTTTCCCAAGGCCCAGTTGCAGATGGAGGTGACGGGCGTTCGCACCGTCGGCGATAGCCTGGCAATCGAGGAAGGGGTGCGATTGATCACTCTCCCCGACTCCGACGTCGCCGCGCAGGTCCGCTATGCAGCCGTCCGCGACAAGGTGGGAGATTCCTGGCCGATCGCCTCCTACAGCGAGTTTGCCGATGATCCGCCGCCGACGCCGGCCGAGATGCTCTCGGCGGTGTCGTTCCTTGTCGGCGACTGGATCGACGAGAGCCCCGAAGGGAAGACCACGATCAACTACCGCTGGGAAGACGACGGCAATTTCCTCCTCGGCGACTACACGCTCGCCGTCGCCGGGATGCCCGAATCGCGCAGCCATCAGCGGATCGGCTGGGATCCGCTCGAGGGGGTGATCCGCAGCTGGACGTTCGATTCCGACGGTGGCTACAGCACCGGCGAATGGGTGCCGACGGAAGCCGGCTGGGTGATCAAGTCGGATGCCACGATGCCCGATGGCACCACCGGCTCGGCCACCGTGACGGTGACGCCGACTGACGCCGATCATTTCATCGTGCGCTCGAGCGATCGGATCATCGGCGGCGTCGACGAGCCGGAGTTTGAATTGACGGTGGCTCGCCGGCCGCCGCAGCCCGCAGCGGCTCTTCCGGGCGGCGAACCCAAGCCGACCGCTCCCCCGGCCGCCGGGGCCCCGAAGGCGGTTCCGACGCCGGCAGTGCCCCCCGCCGCGAAGCCGGCCGTGCCCGCCACCCCCACCCCACCGGCCGTCAAGGCCGTGCCGAACGCGCCGGCAGCCCCGGCGCCCGTTGGCGTAAGGCCGGCCACGCCGGCCCCGGTGGGCGGAGTTAAGCCCGCGGTGCCTGGTGTTCCCGCCGTGCCGGCGACGCCGGTCGTCCCTGGCAGGCCGTTGGCGAAGTGAGTCGTTTCCCGTGTGGCGCGGCCGGCGGCCCTTGGTCGCTGGCCGCCCTGCGGCGGGCCACGGCTGGATGGCGGGCCACGACCGAACCAAATCCCCGTCAGCCACGAAAAGTTTCCCCCCGTGTCGCGCGACCCTGCCAAGGGATCCCGCGGCAGCGTTTTCCACGAACCATCCCGGGATTCCATCCCAACTTCAAAGGTGCTTTTCGAATGCGCGCGATTCTTGCGTGTGCCTGTGCGGTGCTCCTCGTGGCGGCGATCCCGCTCGTGGTCGAAGCCCGTCCGCCGATGGGGAGAGTCGGTGGCGGCGGTGCCCGACCGTCCGCTCCCGCAGCCCGGCCACAGATGTCGCGGCCGGCTCCGCAGATGCAGCGGCCACAGATGAACACGCAGCGCCCTGCGCAGCAGATGCAGCGGCCGAGCCCGCAGATGCAGCGGCCTGCACAGCAGATGCAGCGGCCGCAGATGAATACGCAGCGGCCGAACATGGGGCAGCAAATGGCTCGCCCGGCGCAGCAAATGCAGCGGCCGCAGATGAACACCATGCAGCGGCCGAACATGGGGCAGGCGATGAATCGGCCCGCGCCCGGCGGCATGCAAGGGATGCAGCGCCCCGCCGGCCAGCCCAACTTCCAGCGCCCCGGCATGGGGACGAACATGGCCCGCCCGTCGTTTCCAAGCGCCGCCAACCGTCCGGCCCCGCAGATCGGCCAGATGGGTGGCGGGATCGGCCGGCCTGGCATGGGGGGCGTCGGCGGTGCCGGAATGACGCGGCCGTCACCGCAGCCCGGAAATCTCGGGGGCCTCACGCGACCCTCGCCGCAGCCGGGGAATCTTGGCGGCGGGAATCGCCCCGGTGGTCTCGGCGGGGGCGCTTCCGGATTGCCTGGCCAACTCGGTGGGCGCCCGGGCGGGCTCGGCGGCGCGACGACGCTTCCCGGCCAGCTTGGCGGTGGCTCGGCGAGCCGTCCTGGTGGCGGCTTTGCCAATCGGCCCGCTCCGTCGTTCCGCCCCGGCCAGATCGGCGGCGCGGGGCCGGGTGCTGGCGGCGCCGGCGGCTTGGGGGGCACTCGTCCTGGTGGGCTCGGTGGCGGCAACGGCCCTGGCGGAGCCACGACGCTCCCCGGCCAGATCGGCGCTGGCGGTAACCGTCCCCTCGGCCCTGGTGGAGCCACGACGCTTCCCGGTCAAATTGGCGGCGGTAACCGCCCCGGCGGGAACGGCGGCGGCGGGCCTGGCGGCGGTGGATTGGGCGGCGGCAACCGGCCGAGCCTGGGGGGAATCGCGACGAAGCCTTCGTTCCCGCAGCCCGGTGGCGGCTTTGGCCCCAATCGCCCCGGCCCCGGTGGGGCCACGACGCTCCCTGGCCAGATTGGCGGCGGCGGCAATCGCCCCGGCGGGATCGGTGGCGGGAATCGTCCGACCGGCCCCGGCGGCGTGACGACGCTTCCTGGTCAGATCGGCGGTGGCGGCAATCGCCCCGGCGGGATCGGCGGCGGGAATCGCCCGACCGGGCCTGGCGGCGTGACGACGCTTCCTGGTCAGATCGGCGGTGGCGGCAATCGGCCCGGCGGGATCGGCGGCGGAAATCGGCCTGGCATCGGCGGTGGCGGCAACCGGCCCGGTGAGGGTGGCTTGGGTGGCGGTGGCAACCGCCCCGGAATTGGTGGCGGCAATCGTCCTGGTGGGATCGGCGGCGGACGGCCGCTCCCCGGCCAGATTGGCGACGGCAATCGCCCCGGCCGTCCCGGCGAAGGGGGCTGGAATCAAGGGGGCCGCCCCGGCATCGGGGGCAATCGCCCCGACTGGAACGGCAACCGCCCCGATTTCAACGGCAACCGGCCGAACTGGAACAACCGCCCCGGCGCCAACGGCAACAACAACAACATTGGCAACAACGTCAACATCAACAACAACAACTTCAACAACTACGGCGGTGGGGGTTGGGGGGGCGGCTACTACGGCGGTGGCGGCTATGGCGGTGGCTACAACAGCGGTTGGAACAACGGCTGGAGCAACTGGGGGGCGTTTGGCGTCGGCGCCGGCGTCGGGGCCCTGGCCGGCTGGGGGCTCGGCAATTCGTGGGGCTACGGTGGCTATGGCGGCTACGGCGGCGGCTATGGCGGCTACGCCAACGCCTGGAACACCGGCTACGTCAATCCCTACTATGACAACTGGTACAACGGCTGCTGGGGGAATGGCTGGGCTTCGCCGGTAGCGTTCGGCGCGGCCACGCTCGGGATGTCGTCGATGGTCAGCTCGTGGGGGCTCGGCTCGAGCTCGCTCGGGTATGCGACGACCTACGCCAATCCGTATTACGGCGCCGAGACGGCAGCGGTGGCCTCGGCCTCTCCCTACGACTACTCCCAGCCGATCGTCGTGAATAATTACATCACCAGCGACGGCGGCAGCGCCACGAACTCCGCGCAAGGGGGCGAAGGTCAAGGGGGCGACGGCGGGGCTGGCACCGCCGCCGCCCAGATCACCCCGGCCCAGGCGGAGGCCAACAAAGCCCTCGACGAGGCGCTGGGGAAGTTCAAGCAGGGGGATTATCCCGGTGCGCTTGCCAGCATCGATTCCGCGGTGAAGTCGGCTCCCAACGACACCGTGCTTCATGAGGTGCGGGCGCTAGCGCTCTTTGCGCTGGGGCGCTATCCCGAGGCGGCTGCCACGCTCAACGCGATTCTCGCCGTGGCGCCGGGAATGGACTGGACAACCATGAGCAGCCTGTATGGCTCCGTCGACACCTACACTGGCCAGCTCCGCAAGCTCGAAGACTTCTGCCGCTCCAATCCCGGCAGCGCCGCGGGGCATTTTGTGTTGGCCTATCACTACCTGGTCGGCGGCCATGCCGATCTCGCCGCCGAAGCCCTGAAGGTGGTGGTGGCGAAGCAGCCTGGCGACATCGTCTCCAAGCGGCTGCTCGAGTCGCTCGATCCGCCGGCCGAGGCGAAGGCCGCTCCCGCGGAGGCGAAGGCCGCTCGCGCCGAGGCTCCCCGGCCGACCGAGCCTAACGCCGAGCCCCAGGGGGCTCCCCAGGCCGAGGCCCAAGACCCGACGGAGGCGGGCCCGGAGACAGACCTCGTCGGCACCTGGAAGGCGACGGAAGGGAAGAATACGGTGACCCTCAAAATCGGCGAGGATTCCTCCTTCACCTGGAAGGCAGAGCCGGAGGGGAAGCCGGCGATCGAGCTGAAGGGGACGCTCGATAGCGCTGCCGATCAAATCGCCCTGCAGACGGAAGCCCAGGGGACGATGGTCGCCAACGTCAAGTCGCAGGGGCCCGATGCCTTTGAATTCCTCGTCGAGGGAGCTCCGAAGGATGCCAAGCCGCTCCAGTTCTCCAGGCAGAAGTGACCGGTAGGGACTCGCGGAAAACGCCTCTTCACTCCCAAGAGGGGTGCGATGTGGATGGTTTTGGCAGTCTGCGGGCTTTGCGAAACCTGTGGCGAATCGGTTATGCCGGGGAAAACTAACGATCCCGGTAGATCCGGCGGGGTGTTTGACAGGGTTTGCGGTCTCCGATAGATTGCTCGGCGTCAGGGCAGATTTCTTCGGTCGATTCGTTCGAAAGCAGATTTTCGAAGCTTTTTCACCCAGAAAAAAGGGATTTTCATGAGTTCAAAGTTTTCTTTGTCCCGCGCCGTGGCGGTCGCCCTCGTGGCGATCGGCTCCGTCGCGAGCTTGGGCACGGACGCGTTTGCGGCCAACAGGACGTGGACGCCTGTCAATACGGGCACGGCGCAGACTAGGTGGGGCACAGCCCTCGTTTACGCCTCGAACTGGAGTGGGGGAACTGCAGCTGGAAATCCCACTTCCGCCGATACGGGTATTTTCAACGCTACTTCCACCAGAACGATAACCGGAATTGCGGGTAATTTTCTTCCCATCGGGACGATGACGCTCAGTGGTGCGCAGCAGACCTTTGCGACCCCTTCGGCGACGATTGTGCTCTCCGGAACCGGTGCGGTCCCGAATGTTGCTATCGCGAGCAACGCGACTGGTAATCAGATTATTCAGATGGGCGTTCAGATTGCCAATGCAAACACGGTGATCAAGAACACTGGGACTGGTGACTTGAGATTTACGGGGTTTTTTGATGTCAATAATGATTACGTGAAGGGCGAGGGCCAGATCAACATGACCAACCTCGGATCTTCGGTTGTGGGGGGGACCTATGAGGCCGTTTCTGGTACTCAGTCCCTGTTTTTTGATCCTACGAATGGGCAAAATCTCGCTAATGTTGTCATTAGCGGTGCTACGGTTACTGGTGACGGATCTTCCTCCACGAACCTCTCGATTACTTCTGGATCCTATGTAGGGAATGGTACGTTCAAAAACGTCACCAATTCCTCTGGTGTGGTCGACCTTACTGACAATTCAGTGCTCAGCACCACGAGTTTTACCCAGACTGCTGGTGGTACGACGCTGATGAATGCAAATAGCGATTTAACGTCCAGTACTGTTTTTGGTAATTTCGAGCTCGGTGGGTCACTGTCGCTGGATGGTTCCGGGCTGGGTTCCAGCTTGTACGCTTACGGTACGACTTGGAGTCTATTCTCGGGTGCCAACTACACGGGAGGCTCGGCTTCGCCGTTGAATGACGCGTCGAACTTCTCGGCGTTTGCCTTGGCGAATTCGCCTTCGAGTCCTTACAACGGGACATTTACCAAGTACGGTCAGGAGTGGATCTCGCCGCAGGCTTCCGACGGCACGTATCTCGTGTTTCAGGCTGCCTCCGGTAACCTTGTCGTGGTGCCCGAGCCTTCGACGATGGTCTTCGCCGGCCTCGGCGTGGCGATGTCTGGCTGGACGATGTGGAAGAAGCGTCGCCTTGGCAAGCTCCTTGCCGCCAAGGCTGGCTGATTTCCGTTTCTCTTTGGGTGAGTAATCTGGCCTGACACCAGACTATGTTTCACAGCCTGCGGCGGGCGCTTTGGTGCCCGCCGCAGGTTTTTTTATGCGCGGAGGGAGCGGCGTGGGCCTTCCGCGATGTGGGCGCAGGGGAGCCGGAAGATTCCCCCTTCCGCTTCCCGCTTGGGCGCGCGGATTCAAGGCCGCGATGGCTGCGGGCAGCTATCAGGCCGCAGCGTGGCGGTGGAGCAGCTCCGCCGGGATGAGGTCGAGGGCTGATTCGTGCGTCGCCGCGAGAACCACCGGCGGGGCGTGCCCCGCCCGGGCGGCCTCGAGCCAGCGAACGGCGCACAGGCACCAGCGATCCCCGGCGACAAGGCCCGGGAAGCCCCACTGCGGCTGCGGGGTGACCAGATCGTTGCCAACCGACACCGTGAAGGCCAGGAAGTCTGCGGTCATCACGGCGCAGACGGTGTGCGCGCCCGGATCGGAGGCGACCGACCGGCAGCAGCCGTCGCGCAGAAAGCCCGTCAGCGGATCATGGGAGCAGGCCACCAGCGGCGCGCCGAGAACGTTGCGATCGGGCGGGCGTTCGGCGGGAGTCGGGGGGCGGTGAAAGGCGATCATCGATGGCGCATCTGTGGGGGGCTCGGGCTTCGGGGGGCCTCCGGCGGTGACGGCCTTTCCCCCCGCTATGATGCACCACCGGGCAGCCCTGCGGCAAGCGACGGGAGCGGATGGGCCTTGCCGGGATTGCTCACGATTCTTCACAGGGCGGAGAAAAACGATGCTCTCACTGGAGGAGCCGACATCCCGGCGCTGGCTTGCCCAGGTGGCGGGGCATCTCGACGAGCTTCTCATCGACCACGCGCACTGCGAGAAGAAGGCCGCCGGCGTGGCGATGAACCTCCTCTTCTCGTATGTCGATTGCGTGCCGCTGGCGCGGGCGATGACGGAAATCGTCGAAGAGGAGCTCCAGCATTTCCGGATGGTGCTCGATCTCCTCGAGCGCCGCGGGGTCGCCTTTCGGAAGCTCTCGCCCTCGTCGTATGGCGCTCGGCTGCAGTGCTTGGTGCGCCGCGAGGAGCCTGCCAGAGCCGTCGATCGGCTCCTCGTCGCCGGGCTCATCGAGGCCCGCAGCTGCGAGCGCTTCGCCCTCCTCCGCGACCATGTCGCCATTGGGGAGCTCCGCGACTTCTGGGGGGGCCTGTTTGAATCGGAGGCCCGGCACCACGCCACGTATGTGCGCCTCGCCAAGGAATTCCAAGGGGAAGAGGAGGTGGTGGCGCGGCTCAAGGAGCTTGCCGCCGCCGAGGCGGGAATCGTGGCCGAGGGGGAATCGCAGCCGCGGATGCACTCCTGAGGAAGTACGATGCCGGAGGGGCGCGGATGCGAGCGCTGCCGGGAACTGGCCCCCCTTCCCAGCGCAACACCTTCCAAACTGGCCGCAAGACTTGACCAGCGCCTCTCCAACTCCCGCTTCGGCCCGCCCGCAAGCCCCTCCCGGCACTGGCGCCCGCGGGCCGCTCCCTGTCCATGAAGTGATCGCTGTCGGCGTGCTGGTGGCGCTGGTGATCCATGGGCTGCTCGTCTGGATCGGCGCTCGTGAGGTGCCGGCCCTCTCGGCGCTGTGGGAGATGCTGCCGTCTTGGCGGCCCCCGCCGCCGACCCGCGCCGATCTACCCCTCTTGGCGATCCTCCTCGTCGGTGGGGCGATCCTCGTCGCGGGGCTCCTGGGGCAGGTGCTGGCCGGGGTGTTCGGGGCCGATCTCCTCGCCGGGGTGGCGATCCTCACGAGTGTCCTCCTCGGGGAGTGGCTGGCCGGGGCGCTGGTCGTGCTCATGCTTTCCGGTGGGAAGGCGCTCGAGGCGCGCGCGGTGAGCCGGGCCGGGAGTGTGCTGGCAGCGCTTGCCCGGAGGATGCCGACGCTCGCCCATCGCCGCGAGGCGGGGGGGATCGTCGATGTGGCCCTTGTCGATGTGGCCGTGGGGGATGTCGTCGTCGTTCTCCCCCACGAGATCTGCCCGGTCGACGGCGAGGTGGTGGCCGGTCATGGAACGATGGACGAGAGCTATCTCACCGGCGAGCCGTGGCAGATGCAGAAGGCGCCGGGGGTGGCGGTGTTGTCGGGGGCGATCAATGGCCAGGGAGCGCTCGAGGTCCGCGCCGCGCGTGTGGCCGGCGACAGCCGCTATGCCAGGATCGTCGATGTTCTGCGAGCGAGCGAGGAGCATCGCCCCCGCCTCCGCCGGCTCGCCGACTCCCTCGGCGCCCTCTACACACCGCTGGCGCTGGCCGTGGCCGGCGCGGCGTGGTGGGCCAGCGGCGAGGCCACGCGATTTCTCGCCGTCCTCGTCGTCGCCACCCCCTGCCCACTTCTGATCGGGATCCCGGTGGCGATCATCGGTGCGGTGTCGCTGGCGGCCCGGCGCGGGATTGTTATCCGCGATCCAGCGATCCTCGAACGGCTCGCCACCTGCCGGACGGGGATCTTCGACAAGACAGGCACGCTCACCTACGGCACCCCCCACCTCACCGAGGTGATCACGCTCGGGGAGATCGGCCGCGATGAGGTTCTCCGCCTCGCCGCCTCTCTCGAGGCCTATTCCAAGCATCCGCTCGCTGCGGCGGTAACGGCGGCTGCCGCCGATCTGGGAGGGGCGCTGCCGGTGGAGGAGGTGTCGGAACGGCCCGGTCAGGGGCTGACGGGGCGCGTGGGCACCGCGGGAGCGACCCGCGAGGTGGCGATCACGAGCCGCACGAAGCTCGCGGCCGTGGGGGGCGCCGACGGGCTGCCGGCCGCCGCGGGGGGGCTGGAGTGTGTCGTCGTCGTCGATGGCCGGCCCATCGGTCTGCTCCGCTTCCGCGACCGCCCCAGGAAGGACGGCGCCACGTTCGTCGAGCACCTCGGGCCGGCCCACGGGCTCGAGCGCGTGATGCTCGTCTCGGGCGACCGGGAGAGCGAGGTGAAGTGGCTGGCGGATCGGGTCGGGATCACGGAGGTCCACGCCGGCATCTCCCCGGAGGGGAAGCTGCGGATCGTCGAGGAGGCGACCCGGGAAGCGCCGACGCTGTTTGTCGGTGATGGGATCAACGACGCGCCGGCGCTCGCGGCGGCCACCGTCGGGATCGCGATGGGGACCGCCAACGACGTCACCGGCGAGGCGGCCGGCGCCGTCGTCATGGATTCGGCGCTCGAGCGCGTCGACGAGCTCTTCCATATCGGCAAGCGCCTCCGCGCGATCGCGCTGCAAAGCGCCGTCGGCGGTATGGCCGCGAGCATCGTGGGGATGGGATTCGCGGCGGCGGGGCTGCTCACGCCGGCGATGGGAGCGCTCGTCCAAGAGGCAATCGATGTCGTCGCCGTGCTCAATGCCCTCCGCGTGGGGCACGACAACGGCCGGCTCACCGACTACGGCGACGGCCCCGACAACCCGCCCGGCTCGTGACGACCTGACGCGTCAGTCGAGACGCTGCCCCGCCTTGGCATCGCGAACCGGCGCCCCCGGCCGGAGGGCCCGTTCGGCGACCCCCGCCGCCGCCGAGCCGCCGAGCCACAGCGCCGCTCCGGCCAGGGCCCCGGTCAAAATCGCCGCCGGTCCCGCGGCGGCGGTAGCCGCGCCACAGATCGCGGCGCTCGCTGCCAGCCCGGCCGATTCGCCGGCCCGGCGGCTCCGTTCGGGGGAATGGCCCGCCTGATGAGCGCTCCACTCGACCATCATCGCCGCCCCCTCGGCGACGAGCGTGGCCGGAAGGAGTGTCCGCAGGCCGAAGCGGACCGTCGTGCCGACCGCCGTGCGGATCACCACCCGTTGGGCGGCTCCGGCTGCGGCGCGGGCGGCCACGACCGCTGCCACCCGGGTCGCGGTGCTGGCGACCCGGGCCGCGAGGAGATCGACCTGCCGGCTCCCGCGCTCGCCGGTGGCGCACCACGAGGCGAAGTGCTCGCAGTTTTCCACCACCGGGCAGTAGCCGTCGCGGCCGACGTGCGACAGGGCCCGCGTGGCGATCTCGTCGGGGGGGTGGATGGAGGGCGGATCGGTGATCACGCGGATCGGCGCGCCGGCGGCAAACTCCGCCAGGCTCGTCCGGGCGACGCTGCCGCCGTCGAAGATCCGCTCCGGATCGTCGGGGCGGGCGTGAACGACCGTGCCGTCCCCCAGATCGATGCCGTGGTGGGTGTAGGTGACCGTCGAGCCGGCGAACCGGCGCTCCACCGCGAGTCTGTCGCCCCGTGCCATCCGCTCCTCCCTCGAGACTTGCCTGCGGGCTGCAGCCGGCCCAACGGGGCTTTTCACAGCGGCCTGCGAGCCTGCAGAAGTCTACGCCGCCGGCTGCGACGGGGTTCGGAAGGGGTTTGATACGGCCGTGCCGAGTGTTACCGGCCGGGCACTCGGTGTCAGTCGGCCCGCATCCGCTGGCGGAAGTACTTGAGCCCGGGAATGAAGAAGCAGGCCGCGCTCACCAGGCCAAACACGATGTGGGCATGGTCGGGCATCCTGCACATCACCAGGGCCGTCGCGAACAGCGCCGCTGCCTGCACATAGAACGCCCCGGAGAGGATCCCCGCCTTGGCGAAGAACACCAGCCCGGCCACGAGCGCCAGCACCGGCGAGAGCGCCAGCACCGGCAAGTGCATGAGATCCTCGACCCAGAACAGGAGCACGCTGCAGATCACACTCCCCCCCCAAATATGGGCAATCTGCCGCTCGACCGCCGTCACCGGGCCGGTGCGGTGCCGCAGTGCCCAGAAGATCGGCGCCCAGAGGGCGAGGCCGCCGGCCCACAGAACGAGGTAGGGCCAGCGTGTCGTGACCCCCTGCCAGGCGAGAACGTCGGTGGTCACCGAGAGGGCGAGGAGGACGACGGAATGCCACATCCACAGCAGGCCCCAGTTCTCGAGGACGACCGCGTGGTGCGTCTCCCGGAACAGCCGCGACACGACATCGGCCAGCCCGCCGCGGCGCGCGGCGACCGGCTCGCCGGCGAGGTAGGCGCGGAGATCGGCGGCGAGGTTGCCGGCGGAGGCGTAGCGCAGATCGGCCGGCTTCTGCAGGCTCTTCAGCGCGATCAACTCCAGATCGCGATCGACGCGCCGGTCGATCGAGCGCGGCACCGGCGGATCGGACTCGAGCACGGCCAAGAGCGTGTCCATCGGGCTCGAGCCCTGGAACGGCGGACGGCCGGTGAGCATCTGGTAGAGGATCGCGCCGAGGCTCCAGACATCGCTGGCCGGGCCGACGTCGCCGCGGCTGCCGGCCGCCTGCTCCGGCGACATGTAGCAGGGGGTGCCGAGGATCGCGCCGGTGTGCGTCACCGACGCGTCGGCCTCGAGCCGCTTCGCCAGACCGAAGTCGGAGACGCGCGGGAAGCCGTCGAGATCGATGAGGATGTTCGAGGGCTTCAGGTCGCGATGGAGAACGCCGCGCGAGTGGGCGACATGGACGGCCTCGGCAACCTGCGCCATGAGCGTGGCGGTCTCGCGGGCGGGGATCGGGCCGGCGGCGAGACGGCGGGCGAGGGTCGTGCCCTCGACATACTGCATCGAATAGAAGGGATGCCCCTCGAGCTCGCCGACCTCGAACACCGACACGATCCCGGGATGATCGAGCCGGGCCGCAGCCTCCGCCTCGCTCTGAAACCGGGCCAAGTCGGCCGCCGAGGCGAGCTCTCGCCGCAGGAGCATCTTGACCGCGACGATCCGCCCCAGGCTCCGCTGCCGGGCCCGGTAGACGACCCCCATCCCGCCACGGCCGATCTCCTCGAGGAGCTCGTAGTCGCCAAACAGGGCCGGGAGCGTCAATGCCCCCGGTGTCACCCCGTCGCCGGTCGCCGGGAGCAGCTGGAAAGGCTGGGCAGCGCGGGTGTTGGCCAGGGTGAGGTTAACGCCGCGGCCCGTCGGCGGCGTGAAGATCGCCGACTCTCGCGCCACCGCGTCGGTCACCATCATGGCCGCGAACAGTTCGCGGAGCTGCGGGGCGAGGTCGGGGTGGGTGCGGACGAGCGTGTCGAGCCGGTCGGGATCGTCGGCGTGGTCGGCCAAATCATCGAGAAGTTCGGCGAGCCTGGATTCCTGGGCGGCGGTGAGTGGTTCTTCGACGGCGCGGCGGCGTCCGCGAGACCGATCCCCACGGACGGTCCCCCCTCCGCCCGCGTCTCCCCCGCGTCCCTTCATGTCGTCATCTTTCTTCGCCGCTGGCTCGCACCGTTCGCAGACGGCCATCGCCCCTGCATGGTAGGGGGACGGGCGAGGCTGGCCATGGTCCGGCCGGTCATTCCCCGCTCCCCCCCTGTTCGTCCCCACCGTCGAGGAGCACCCGGAGCCGGCGCATGGCGCGCAGGTAGCGCATCCCTGCCGCCGGCTTCGAAAGCCCCAGGACGTCGGCCGCCTCGGCGGTCGAGAGGTGCTCGAAGTGCCGCAGGAGGACGATCCGCCGATCGCCGTCGTCGAGCTGTTCCACCGCGGCGGCGAAGCGGCGCTCGAGCTCGTGCCAGGTGGCGGCGGCGGCGGGGGTCAGCTCGCGGTCGGCCAGCCGCGCGACGCCATCGGTGGCGGAATGGTCGTCGTCGGGGGGGCCGGCGAGCGCGACCTCGCGGTCGAGGCTCCGCGACGCGGCCACCCGATGACGGCGGTGGGCGTCGATGAGCCGGTCGCGGGCCATGTGTCGCAGCCAGAGCTGGAAGGGCATTGTCGGGTTGGCGAGGTAGTCGCCGAGCCGGCGGTTGGCCTCGAGCATCACATCCTGGACGATGTCGCTGGCGTCGACGCGCCGCTGCATGACGCGGTCCATCCGCCGGTCGACCATCCGCCGGATCGCGTCTCGGTGGCGGGCGAGGAGGCCGTTGACGGCGTCATCGTCGCCGTCGCGGACGCGGTCGAGGAGGATCTGCGTCGGCGGTCCGTCCCCCCACGGGGCGGCGGGGGGCAGGGGAGTGGGAAGGGGGCCGCCGGCCCCGGGGCCGGCAGTGGCATCGTCTTCGACGGGCTTTCGGCCGGAGTCGTTCATGCGGTCCTCTGCTCGCTCTATCGTACCAACGTGTCGCGAGGGCGGGGGCTGCGGATCACCTGCGGTTTTTTTGACCGGATGGTTTCCATGATCCATAATCGACCGCGGTTCAAGGACAGACCGCTGCCTGCCGCCACGGGACGCGGCAATTCGTCAACGGACTGTTATTCGTGGACGTCGCCCTGCTCGAGGCGTGTTCGACCCGTGAACCGGGGGATTTTTTTCCCGGGCACTCCCCCTCTTGCCACGGGGGCGATCGGGCGGTTTGTGCCGATCGCGGTGACGCTGCCGGCGTCACTCACCGGCGGAGTTTCGGGCCCTGGCTCGCCGCGACCATCGTGATCATGCTCGCCGTCTCGGCGCCGGTGTCGACCGCGCAGATCGTGCCGCAGATCGTGCCTGTCTATGGGCAGGACGATGTCGGCGCTGCGATCGCCCCCGAGCCCGATCCCTCGATGCTCCCGGCGACCGCGCCGTTCCAGATCGCTACGCCCCAGCCGGCTGCGGCGACGCTGCGGGGGGGATTGTCCGGCGCCCCGACCGTCCCCCTCCCCACCGCTCCCGCGCCCCTCGGCAGCCCACTGCCAGAAGCGCCGCAGATCGCGTTGCCGGGGGGGGTCGACGAGCTCGCCGGTCGGTTGGCGATCCTCGCAGGGGAGCAGCGCTGGGGAGATGTCGTGGCCGCCTGCGAGCCGCACGTCCGCCAGGGCACGCTGCCGACGACCCTGGCCGACCGCTACGATCTCGCCCGGATCCACTGCGACCTCGTTCGCCGGCACTCCGAAGGGGGCTTCCGGCAGCGTCTGGCCGGTCTCTCGGAGGCCGAGGGCCGGCGCCTCCACGCCGAGGTGCTCTCGCGGATCCGCAGCCACCATGTCGACGCCCCCGATTTCCACCGCCTCACCCTCCGGGGGCTGCGAGCGATGGACGTGGCGATCGACCATTCGCTGTTCACCTCGTACTACGCCCCCCAGGCGACGCCGGACCGCCGGACCGCCTACCGGGAGCAGGTGTCGCGCCTCGTCGGCGGCCGGATGGTCAACTCCCAGGCTGACGCCGAGACGGTGGTGGCGTGGGTGGCGCGGATCGGCCACTCCACCCTTGGCATCCCCCCCTCCGTCACGCTTCTGGAGATAACGGCCGCCTCGATGGGAGGCCTCGACGAGTATTCCGCATTTCTCACCAACGGCCAGCTCGATGATCTTTACGCGCAGATCGAGGGAAACTTCGTCGGCCTCGGGGTCGAACTGAAGACAGCCGCCGACGGGCTCCTCGTCGTCCACGTCATCGTCGGCAGCCCGGCCGAACGGGGTGGGCTGCGGGGCGGCGATCACATCACGGCGGTCGACGGCCGGTCGATCGGCGGGATGTCGGTCGACGAGTCGGCCCAACTTCTCCAGGGGGCGGAGGGATCCTCCGTAACCCTCGACGTCGTCCGTGGCGGTGCCGCGGCCGGCCGGGTGGCGCTGCGGCGTGAGCATGTCGAGGTGCCGAGCATCGAGGACGTGCGGATGCTCGATACGGGAGCCGGCGTCGGCCACCTCAAGATCTCCTCCTTTCAGAAGACGACGGCAACCGATCTGGCGTCGGCCCTGCGGCGGCTCGATGCCGGCGGGATGCGCTCCCTCGTCATCGATCTGCGGGGCAATCCCGGCGGCCTCCTCTCCTCGGCCGTTGATGTCGCCGATCTGTTTCTCGAACGCGGCCTCGTCGTGGCGACGCGGGGGCGCAGCCCGGAGGAGGATTTCAACTACTCGGCCAGCCGGCCCGGCACCTGGCGGATGCCGCTGGTGGTGATCATCGACGGTGATTCGGCCAGCTCCAGCGAGATCTTCGCCGGGGCGATCCGCGATCACGGTCGCGGCACGATCGTCGGCAGCCGGAGCTTCGGGAAGGGGTCGATCCAGGGGATCTTCCCGCTCGAGATCGGTGGCGTCGGCCTCCGGCTCACGACCGCCAAGTTCTTCTCCCCCAAGGGAAAGCCCTACAGCCGGGTCGGCGTCGAGCCCGATCTGGTCGTCCACACCACGGCCCGGTTGCCGGAGGGGGCCGACGGACTGCCGGCGGCGGGCGACGCTCCGCTCGAGGCGGCCCTCGCCGCCGCCCGCCGTGCGACGGTGCGGCAGTCGAGCCGCCCCGCCCCCCGCGCCCAGGCTGGAAGGTAGACCGCGCCCGGGAGGCGGCGCAGCTTGAAACTCACCCTCCCGCGGGCTAGGCTGACGAGTGCTCGGTCATGTTCTCCGCAGGCTTTCTTCTTCTGGCTGCGGGATGGTGACGGGGGCGACGGTCGGTCGGTGTGGCGGGAGCTCACGCACGTTGTGCCCAGGCACGACGGTCGGGCATGGCGGTGCCCGGTCGTGGTGTCGGCGTGTCGACCCGCCAGCCGGAGTCCGTGCTCCCCGGCTGCCCATGATCGAGCCCCGCCGATCCTCCGCCACCATCCGACTCCGGCCCGGTGGCGGTCTGTCCCTGTCTTGTTCCCGCTCCAGTCCCACGCTCTTTCCGCTTTGGGCCCTGCTGTGTGCTGCGACGGTCCGTCCGTCACAGCGCCAGAGGCGCCCATCAGCCCGTCTTTCAACGCCCTCCTCCCGTAGCCCGCCATCACGAAGAAGGATCCATTCATGACCTCTGCCCGTGCCAGCGCGATCGCCGCCATCAACAACTACAAGTCGAATGGCCAGGCCTGGAACTTCCGCGAGACGCCCACCAACGAGATCTTCGGAACCAACGTCTTCGGCGATTCGGTGATGAAGGATCGGCTGCCAAAGAGCGTCTACAAGGCCCTCCAGGCGACGATCAAGCAGGGCAAGCCGCTCGACCCGACGATCGCCGACGCCGTCGCCCTGGCGATGAAGGATTGGGCGATCGAGAAAGGGGCCACCCACTATGCCCACGTCTTCTACCCGCTCACCGGGCTGACCGCCGAGAAGCACGACAGCTTCCTCTCCCCCACCGGCGACGGCGACGCGATCTTCGAGTTCTCCGGCAAGGAGCTGATCCAGGGCGAGCCCGACGCCTCGAGCTTCCCCTCCGGTGGTCTGCGGGCGACGTTTGAGGCCCGCGGCTATACCGCCTGGGATCCGACGAGCCCCGCCTACATCCTCGACAACCCCAACGGCACGACGCTCTGCATTCCCACTGCCTTCTGCTCGTGGACGGGCGAGGCGCTCGACAAGAAGACCCCGCTGCTGCGGTCGATGCAGGCCCTCGACAAGCAGGCCCGCCGGGTCCTCGCCCTCTTCGGCCACAAGGATGTCGGGCAGGTGTCGGCCTCGTGCGGGCCGGAGCAGGAATATTTCCTCATCGACCGCAATTTCTACTTTGCCCGCCCCGATTTGGTCATGACCGGGAGGACGCTGTTCGGCGCCAAGCCGCCGAAGGGGCAGGAGTTCGAGGATCAGTACTTCGGCGCCATCCCGGAGCGCGTCCTGGCGTTCATGCTCGAGGTGGAGCGCGATCTTTACAAGCTCGGCGTGCCGGTGAAGACGCGGCACAACGAGGTGGCCCCGGGGCAGTACGAGATCGCCCCGGTGTACGAGAATGCCAACATCGCCACCGACCACCAGCAGTCGATCATGCAGACGCTGACGCGCGTCGCGCAGAAGTACGGCATGTCGTGCCTCCTCCACGAGAAGCCGTTCGCCGGGATCAACGGCTCCGGCAAGCACGTCAACTGGTCGATGGGCTGCAAGCTCGGCAATCTCCTCGAGCCGGGTGAGACGCCCCACGCCAACATGCAGTTCCTCGTGTTCTGCGCGGCGGTGATCCGGGCCGTCCATCTCCACGGGGATCTCCTCCGGGCGGTCGTGGCCCACAGCGGCAACGATCACCGCCTCGGGGCCAACGAAGCCCCCCCGGCGATCATCTCGATCTTCCTCGGCGAGCAACTGGCCGACGTCTTCGAGCAGATCGAGAAGGGGAAGGCGACCAGCTCGAAGTCGAGCGGCACGCTGACCGTCGGCGTCCACACCCTTCCCCCGTTGCCGCAGCATGCCGGCGACCGCAACCGCACCAGCCCGTTCGCCTTCACCGGCAACAAGTTCGAGTTCCGTGCGGTCGGGTCGGCGCAGTCGATCGCCGGGCCACTGGTGGCCCTCAACACGATCGTCGCCGAGAGCCTCGACTACATTGCCACGGAGCTGGAGAAGGCCACCGGCGGTGACATGGCGAAGCTGCCGCAGGCGGTCGAGAAGCTCCTCCAGCAGATCGTCTCCGAGCACAAGGCGGTGATCTTCAACGGCAACGGCTACTCGCAGGAGTGGCACGACGAGGCGAAGAAGCGTGGGCTCCCCAATCTCAAGGCCACGCCCGACGCCCTCTCCGTGCTCGCCTCGCCGACGAACATCGCCCTGTTCGAGAAGTATGGCGTGCTGACAGAGCGCGAGCTCCGCAGCCGCTACGAGATCTACATGGAGCGCTACTGCAAGGACATCAACACCGAGGCCCAGTCGGCGATCCAGATCGCGAAGACGATGATTCTCCCGGCTGCCTACCGCTACCAGGGGGAGCTCGTCGGCACGGCCCACAAGCTCAAGGATCTCGGCAAGACCGTCCACATCGGCACGCTCGACACGCTCACCACGCTCGTCGGTGAGCTCGAAGCGGGCATCATTGCCCTCGAGAAGGCGGCCGGCCATCACGGTGGCGGCGACATCCAGGCCGAAGTGGCCCACTTCCATGGGACCGTCATCCCGGCGATGGTCGCGCTCCGTGAGGTCGCCGACCAGGTCGAGTCGATCCTCCCCGACGATCTCTGGCCGCTGCCGACCTACCGGGAAATGCTGTTCATCAAGTGAGCAGCACCACGTCAGGCACGCCCGACGGGGGACCATCCCCCGTCGGGCCCCTCGATCCGTCAGCACTCGCCGGGGCCATCCGGGCGGAGTGTGAGCGGCTGTCGCTCCCGCTTCCGGCCGGTGTCGAGGCGGGCTTGGCGGCCTATGCGACGCGCCTCTGGGCCTGGAACGAGCGCCTGAATCTCACACGCCACACCGATGTCGAGCGGTTTGTGTCGCGCGATATCGCCGATGCGGTCGCCGTGGCCGGGCATCTCGCGGCGGGCGAGCGCGTCCTTGATGTCGGCACCGGTGGCGGGGTGCCCGGCGTGCTCCTGGCGATTCTCCGGCCCGATCTGAAAGTCGAGCTTTCCGACAGCGTGGGGAAGAAGGCCCGGGCCGTGCGCGGAATCGTCTCCGAGGCCGGCCTCTCGATCCCGGTGCACGAGGGGGCCGCCCAGACGCTCGTCAGCCGTCGCGGCGACCACGATCGCTTCGACGCGCTGGTGATCCGCGCGGTGGCGCCGCTGTTGAAATTGCTCGGCTGGTTCGAGCCGATCGCCGACCACTACGGGCGGCTGCTGATCATCAAAGGACCGCGCTGGGAAGAGGAGAAGGGTGAGGCGCGGCACCGCGGTTTGGTCAAGCAGGTGACCGTCCGCCGGGTGGCCGCCTGGCCGATCCGCGGCAGCGACAACGAGAGCGTCCTCCTCGAGGTCCGCCGCCGCGAACCCCGCGACGTGCCTCTCCCCCCGAAGGCATGAGGCCGCTGGCAACACAGCGGTGGCCGCTCGGCGGGGAAAGTCGGGGGAGCCCCCGGTGCTCCGAGAGCGTAGACTAAGCACATGGCCAGTTCTGCCGTCCGCGCCCTGTGTGCCAGCCTGGTGGTCGTCGCATCGTGGGGGATGCGGCCGGCCTCCGCCGACGAGCATCCCGGCGCGGTGATCTACCGGGAGCACTGCCTCCGCTGCCACGGCGAAAACGGCGTCGGCACGCCGGCAGCCGCGGCCCCGCTGGTCGGTGACCGCTCCGTCGGCCAACTCTCCCGGTATGTTGCCGACACGATGCCGGAGGACGATCCGACCGCGGTCACCGGCGAGGCGGCTGCCCGGGTGGCCGAATGGATCCACGAGCGGTTCTATTCGGCGGTCGCCCGTGACCGTCATCGCCCCCCCCGGGTCGACCTCGCCCGGCTCACCGTCGGCCAGCACAAACAGGCGATCGCCGATCTCGTCGCCGGGTTCCTTCCGCCGCCGCCGGGCCCGACTCCGGAGCGGGGATTGCGGGGAGAATACTTCCAGGGGCGCGATTTCAACCCCGCCCGCCGGGTGTTGGAGCGGATCGATCCCGTGGTGGGCTTCGATTTCGGGGTCGAAGGGCCCGATCCGGAGCGCTTCGAGCCGGGCCGGTTCGCCATCCGCTGGCAGGGCTCGATCGTGCCGGAGGAGTCGGGGGCGCACGAGCTCATCGTCCGCACCGAGCACGCCGTCCGGCTGCTGGTCAACCATTCCGACTGGGACGGTCCCCCGCTCATCGACGCCTGGGTGAAGTCGGGCAACGACACCGAGTACCGTGGCACGATCCACCTTCTCGCCGGTCGGCCTCATCCACTCCGACTGGAGTTCTCGAAGGCCAGCCAGGGGGTCGACAACCCGGTCCACGAGAGGCCGAGGCGCGCCTCGATCGAATTGCTCTGGCGGCAGCCGCACGGCGTTGTCGAACGGGTGCCGGGGCGGAACCTCGTCCCGCAGCACTCGCCGGCGACGTTCGTCGTCACGACCCCTTTTCCCCCCGACGACCGCAGCATCGGCTACGAGCGCGGCAGCACCGTCTCGAAGGAGTGGCTGGCGGCAGTGGAGGCCGCAGCCGTCGAGAGCGCCACGGCGATCCGAGCCCGCGCGGGGCGACTGGCCGGCGTGAAATCCGATGCCCCGGATCGGGGGGAGCGGTTGCGGGGATTCGCCGACACCTTCGCCGAGCGGGCCTTCCGTCGCCCCCTCGACCCTGCCTTAAGGGCCCTCGTCGGGCATCCCTTCGACGAGCTTTCCGACCTCGATGCGGCGCTCGAGCGGTCGCTCCTCCTCGCGCTTTCCTCCCCGAGGTTCCTCTTTCGCGAGCCCCCGGGGCCGACCGACGCTGGGATCGCCCCGTGGGACACCGCCGCCCGGCTGTCGTTCGGCGTCTGGGATTCGATCCCCGACGAGCCCCTCCGGGCCGCGGCCGCCCGCGGGGAGCTGGCCACACCGGACCAGGTCGAGGCGAGCGTGCGGCGGATGCTCGGCGATCGGCGAGCGCGGGCGAAGCTCCGTGGATTCCTCCTCGCCTGGCTGCGCGTCGACCGGCCCGTCGAAATCGCCAAGGACCCCACTCGCCATCCGGGGTTCGACGCCGCCGTCATCCACGATCTGCGGACGAGCCTCCGGCTGTTCATCGACGACATCCTTCTCCCTGCCGACGGGCCGGCCGACTACCGGCGTCTGTTCACCGCCGGGGAAGTTCCCCTCAACGGCCGGCTCGCGCCGTTCTACGGCGTCGATCTTCCGGCGCGCTCCGACTTCGTCCCTGTCCGGCTCGATGACGGCCATCGGGCCGGCATCCTCACCCACCCCTATCTGATGAGCGTCCTCGCCTATCCCGGCGAAAGCTCCCCGATCCACCGAGGGGTGTTTCTGACGCGGGGAATCCTCGGCAATGTTCTGAAGCCGCCGGCCGAGGCGGTGGCCCCGCTCGCCCCCGACCTCCATCCCGGTCTCTCCACCCGGCAGCGCGTCACCCTCCAGACGAGCCCCGCGGCCTGCCAGGGCTGCCACGCCGTCATCAATCCGCTCGGCTTCGCCCTCGAGGATTTCGACGCCATCGGTCGCTTCCGGGGGGAGATCGGGAGCGATTCCGCAGGGAGCTACGTGCCACGGGAGGGCCCCGAGGTGCACTTCGAGGGGGCGAACGGATTGGCGGCCTATCTCGTCATGAGCGCTGATGCCGAGGAGGCCTTCCTGCAATCGCTTTTCCACGCGCTGGTCAGACAGCCGATCCGGGCCTGGGGGCCTCAGACGCTCCCCCGGCTGCGGCAGTCGTTCGCCGCCAAGGGCTTCGATATCCGCGAGGCAGTGGTCGATATCATGAAGGTAGCGGCCTTTCCCCCCGTTCCCCCACCCCTGGAGACGACCGATGATCACGCGCCGTGAACTGCTGCGGAAGCTCGGGGTCGGGGCGGCGGTAGCGCCGTTCCTCGGCAATCTCCCCAGCTTCGCAAACGCCGCCCCCCCGCGGCAGCGGCTCGTCATCGTCTTCAGCCCGGACGGCACCGTGCGGGAGAACTTCTGGCCGACCGCGGCCGGGTCGTTCACCGGGCCGGAGGGGGATGCCGAGACGGCGGTGGAGCTGCGTCCGATCCTGGCGCCACTGGCCCCGTTCAAGGATCGCCTCCTCACGCTCAAGGGAGTCGGCAACAAAATCCGCGGCGACGGCGACGGCCACATGCGCGGCATCGGCTGCCTTCTCACCGGTGTCGAGCTCTTCCCTGGCAACATCCAGGGGGGGAGCGACACGCCGGCGGGCTGGTCGAGCGGACCATCGATCGATCAGGAGATCGCCGGCTTCCTCCAGGCGCGCCCGGAGACCGCCACGCGCTTCGGCTCGCTCGAGTTCGGGGTGCTCGTCCCCGACCGGGCCGACACCTGGACAAGGATGGTCTACGCCGGCCCGAACAAACCGGTGGCACCGGTCGACGACCCCTACCAGATGTTTGCCCGGCTCTACGGGAACGTGAAGCATCGCGAGAGCCTGCGGAGCGTGCTCGATGAAGTCCACGAGGATCTCGCCAGGGTGTCGGCAAGCTTGCCGGTGGAGGATCGGCGGATCCTCGCCGAGCACGCCGACCTCGTCCGTGGTTTCGAGCTGGAATTGGCGGCCGAGCGCGAGGTCTCCAGGCATGCCGTCCCGGTCCTCGAGCCGGGCATCCTCGAGGCGAACGATCGGATGCCGACGATCAGCCGGATGCAGATCGATCTCCTCGTGGCGGCCCTCGCCGCCGACTTCGCGCGCGTCGTCACGCTCCAATACACGAACTCCGTCGGCCAGCCGCACATGAAGTGGCTCGGGGTCGACGAAGGGCAGCACGACCTCTCCCACGAGCCCAACAGCAACGTCGACGCGCAGGAGAAGCTGACCCGGATCAACACCTGGTATGCCGGTGAGGTGGCCCATCTCGCGGCCCTTCTCGCCGCGACGCCGGAGCCGGGGGGGGATGGATCGATGCTCGATCACACCACGATCCTGTGGACGAACGAGCTCGGCGAGGGCAACTCGCACACGCGCGAAGACATCCCCTGGGTGATGATCGGCGGGGGCTTGGGATTCCGCACCGGTCGGGCGCTCGAGTTCCCGTCGGTGCCCCACAACCGTCTCCTGCTCTCGCTGGCACACGCCTTCGGGCACACCGGTCTCGAGCGCTTCGGCAATCCCGACTTCTGCGGCGACGGAGCCCTCGTGCTCGGGTGATCGGGGCCGGCGGCGTGTCAGGCCAGCCGCGGAAGCATCCGATCGGCCTCGTGGAGGACCACGAGGCTGTCGGCCCGGTGGGCGAGCCGTTCGACCGCCTCGGGGTTCGCGGCATGACCGAACTCGAGATCCTCGACGACGCCCTGGTCGAGATCGGAGAGGAGCACGAGGCGCCGGTCGCCGAGCGCCTGGGCAAAGAACCGCGTCACCACGGCGTCGGCGATGAGGGTCGGGTCGCCCGACGCGAGCGCCTCCCGCACCAGCGGCACCAGCGCCACCCCCTGGCGCCAGCGTTGGAACACGGGGCCGGGCGTGGCGGCGAATCGGCTCGCCAGGCAGATCGTCCCCTCCGGGTGGGTTGTCCGGGCCGCGGCCGCGACGGCTCGCACGAGGGCCCCAAGCCCGGCCTCGGGGACGGCGAGCGAAGCAATCGTCAACCGGGCCGAGCCCGGCAGTCGGGGCCGCCACAGCTCCGCATGCCGCCGGGCGTCGCGGGCGGCGGAGCGGGGCAGGCCGAACGCCATGGCGTGGAGCGTGCCGCGCCGTCCCGGCACGACGCAGAGGTTGGCCATCGTGCCGAGCTGCCAGCCGATCTCCCGGGAGCGTTCGCGGAGCGGTGCCAGAGCCTTTCGCCCACTCCGCGCCAGCCGGCGGAGCACATCGGCCCGGGCCGCCCCCGGTGCGAAGGCCGGCCAGAGGTCGCCGTCGAACGTGGCTCCCCCCAAACCTGCGTCCCATCCGTGGAGGCCGACGGTGACGACGACGTCGGCATCGACCAGTGATCTCGCGACATGGAGCGGATTTCCCTCGGCGTCGGGGCCGAGATAGGCCGACCCCGATTCCTGGGAAGGATCGAAGAGCAGCGCCCCTGCCCGCGCTGACGGCGCGGCGGTGTCGGCGGGGCGCGGGGTGAGCGGCGGGGCATGGAGGATGGTGAGATCCCCGGCCGACACCCCGGCCGATACCAGCCGCCCGCGGATCGTGGCGACGATCTCATCCTCCGCGGGGAGGCGGCCGCAGAGGGCGAGGGCGACGCGATCGCCGGGCACGACGTGGGCCACCAGCGGAGGGCCGCTCCGCGGGCTGTCGATGGCGGCAGCCACCAGCGCCGTCGCGGCATCCCCGCTGGCTCCGGCGGGGCCGCGGACATCGAACGCGATGTCCGCCGCGGACGGCTCGAGGACGAGGGGATCGGCACAGCCGTAGTCGAGGAGGATCGGTTTCACGGTGCAGGAAGCGGAGGGGGCGGAAGGGCCGACGCGGGGAATCGTCCCCGATTCTCTCCCAGCCGCCGGTCGGCGAACAGCAACGGGCCTGCCGCTGCGGAAAACGCGACCGTCAGGGATTCCCCCGCCGGTATTCCTTCCCGTACCGGCACGTGCATACCTGGGAGGTGCCACGCTCATCCCCGGTATTCGAGGACGACGATGCACAACCATCATCACACCACCTCCGGGCCCCCCCGGACCTGCCAGGAGACCGCCGCCATGCCGTCACAGCCCCTCGAATCGATCCGTCGCGCCGCGGTGGTGCTGCTCCTGGCGGCCGTCGTCGGTGCCACGGCCGTCGCCCAGGATGGCGTCATCGGCAGCGGGCGCGGCGTGCCGGTGATCGGTTCTCCGGCCGGGGCTGACTGCGAGAGCTGCCGCTCTCAGATGCGCCCCCCCTGGCATGGCAGTGCCGTGGCGGGGTATGGGCAGCGGGTCAGCCAGGGCCATGGCATGGCCCCCTGCATGACCGGGGCGTGCGGGCCCGGCCATCCGGCCCCCTGCCGAACCTGCGGCCCGACCCCCAGCGGCCCCTGGGCGCCGGGGATCTGCGGCTCGACCGGATTCTGCCATGCCCCGGTCGGTGGGGGCGGGATGCATTATCCGCTCCCCCCCTGTCTGCCCCGGCTCCACGCCTTCCTGCGGGACGGCATGGTGCTCTCACCGCAGCCGCTGGTGGTGCCGAAGTGCCACGAGTGCGGCGCGGTCCTCCCCATGGGCTTCTGATCGCTGCGGCGGACCGCTTCAGCCCGCCCACAGCCGGCCCACGGCGAGCATCACCAGCGTGATCACCACGGCGCCGGCAAGGTCGATGATCGCCCCGCTACGGATCATGTCGTGGAGGCGGATCCGTCCCGTGCCGTAGACGATGGCATTGCACGGCGTGCTCACCGGCATCATGAATCCGAGGCTCGCCGCGAACGTGGCGGCCAGTGCCGCGGTGAGCGGATCACCGCCGCTGGCCGCAGCCAGGGCCATCGCCACCGGCACGACGATGTTCGCGCTGGCCGTGTTGCTCGTGAACTCGCTGGTGATCACCGCCACGAGCGTCGCCGCCGTGATGAGCATCACATTCCCCGGCGGCAGCCAGCCGGTCAGGCTCTTCCCCAGGGCGGCGGCGAGCCCGGTGGAAAGGGAGAGCTCCCCGAGGGCCATGCCGCCGCCGTAGAGGAGAATGATCCCCCAGTCGATCCGCTCGGCCTCCTTCCACTCGAGCGCTCTGCGGCCCGGTCCGCCGGGGAGGATGAAGAGGAGCACGGCGCCGACGAGTGCCGCGACCCCCTCGGGAACATGCCCGGCGCACCAGGCGGGGATCGGGTGCTTCGTCCCGAGGAGGAGCCCGAGGACGCCCGGCACGATCCACAGGCAGATTGTCGTGCCGAAGGCGAGCGCCGTGCTCATCTCCCCCACCGACCAGGCCCCCAGGCCGGCCCGTTCCCGGGCCACGAGATTCGCCACGCCGGGGAGCCGGTCGACACCGGCCGGGAACATCCAGCCGAGGACGATCACGGCCACGGTGGTGAGGATCGCCGCCGCCGGCACGCCGATCGCGCACCAGGTGAGAAACGACACGTCAACGCCGAGCTCGTTGCGGATGAAGGCCAGGCCGATGAGGTTCGGCGGCGTCCCGATCGGTGTCGCCAGGCCGCCGATACTCGAGGCGAAGGCGACGGCGAGCATCAGCCCGGTGGCGAAGCGCGGGTCGAGCCGCGGGCCGGCCGGGGCGCCGGAGCGGGCGGCGTCCTCGATCGCAGCGAGGATGCCGGCGGCGATCGTCACCATCATCGCCGTCGTGGCAGTGTTGGAGATGAAGGCGCTGATCGTCGCCGACACCAGCGCCACCGCGGCGAGGATCCGCCCGGGGCGCTCCCCCACCGCCGGCAGCCCGAGCACGGAGAACGCCAGCCGCCGGTCGAGGCCGTGGACCCGGATCGCCTCGGCGAGCATGAACGAGCCGATGAACAGGAAGATGAGCGGGTCGGCAAAGGGTCGGAAAACCTCCTTCGCCGGAGCCACTCCCGCCACGACGCAGGCGACCACCCCGGCCAGCGCCGTCACCGGCAGCGGCAGCGCCTCGGTCACCCACAGCACCACCACCCCGGCGAGGATCAGGGCCAAGCTCTGGGCCTCGGGGTTGAGTGGCATGGGGGTGGTTGAAAAAATCCCCCGGGGGAGCACAGGCTCCCCCGGGGGCAGTGAAGGTTTCCGCGGAAATCGACCGGTGTCACCAAGTCTTGCCGAGGGCGGCCTGGGCCGCGGCCAGTCGGGCGACCGGCAGGCGGAACGGCGAGCAGCTCACGTAATCGAGACCGAGGTGGTGGCAGAAGAGGACCGAATGGGGGTCGCCGCCATGCTCGCCGCAGATCCCGAGCTTGATGTCGGGGCGCGTCTTCCGCCCCTTCTCGACGGCCATCTGCATGAGCGCGCCGACGCCGGTGGTGTCGATCGAAGCAAACGGGTTCGCCTTGAAGATCCCCAGGTCGGTGTACTTCTGCAGGAAGGAGCCCATGTCGTCGCGGCTCATGCCGAGGCAGGTCTGGGTGAGGTCGTTGGTGCCGAAGCTGAAGAACTCGGCGCTCTCGGCGATCTCGTCGGCCGTCAGCGCGCCGCGCGGGATCTCGATCATCGTGCCGACGAGATACTTCACCTTCACCCCCGTCTCCTTGGCCACCTGGGCGGCCACGGCGTGGACGATCTCCAACTGGTTGTCGAGCTCCTTCTTGAAGCCCACCAGCGGGATCATGATCTCCGGCTTCACCTTGATGCCGTCCTTTTGCACCTTCGCGGCCGCCTCGAACACGGCCCGGGCCTGCATCTCCGAGATCTCGGGGTAGCTGACGCCGAGGCGGCAGCCGCGGTGGCCGAGCATCGGGTTGAACTCGTGGAGCGCCTCGACGCGGCGGTGGACGACCTCGACGGGAAGCTTGAGCTTCTTCGCGAGGTCAGCCTGGGCCTTCTCGTCGTGCGGCACGAATTCATGGAGCGGCGGGTCGAGAAAGCGGATCGTCGCCGGGCGGCCGTCGAGGGCCCGGAAGATCCCCTCGAAATCGTCGCGCTGGTAGGGGAGGAGCTTCGCGAGGGCCGCGCGACGGGCGTCGAGCGACTCGGCAAGGATCATCTCGCGCATCGCGTCGATCCGGTCACCCTCGAAGAACATGTGCTCGGTGCGTGTCAGCCCGATCCCCTCGGCACCGAAGGCGATCGCGTGCCGGACCTGTTCCGGAGTGTCGGCATTGGTGCGTATCCCGAGCTTCCGGTGCTTGTCGGCGAGCTTCATGATGAAGGCGTAGTACTGGTAGACCTTCGAATCTTCCGGCTTCATCGTGTTGCTGACGAGTACCTGCTTGAGCTCACTGTCGGCGGTCTTGATAGCGCCGGCGAAGACCTCGCCGGTGCTCCCGTTGATCGAGACATCCTCCCCCTCCTTGAGGGTCGTCGAGCCGCAGACGAGCGTTCCCTTGGCGTAATCGATGGAGATCGCGCCGGCACCGGCGACACACACCTTCCCCATCTGTCGGGCGACGAGGGCCGCGTGACTGGAGACACCACCGCGGCTGGTGAGGATTCCTTCGGCCGCGATCATGCCACGGAGATCCTCTGGGCTCGTCTCGACGCGGGCGAGGACGACCTTCTTTCCCTTCTCGGCGAGCTCCTCGGCCTTGGCGGCCGAGAAGACGAGCTGTCCGGTGGCGGCACCGGGGCCGGCGGCCAGGCCGGTTGTCAGCACCCGGCCCGCCTTCTTCGCCTTCTCGTAGTCGGCCTGGTCGAAGATCGGGGCGAGGAGCTGCGAAAGGGCATCCGGATCGGCGCTCTGGATGGCGTGCTCCGGGGTCATGAGCTTCTGCTTGACCATGTCGTGGG
>Ga0209598_10000628_pt1 | contig 28633 bp, 28 predicted proteins | sample M_140807_EF_Meta_FD_187317 | JGI IMG/M metagenome (GOLD analysis project Ga0209598, IMG submission 187317) | Freshwater microbial communities from Lake Montjoie, Canada to study carbon cycling - M_140807_EF_MetaG (SPAdes) (version 2) | ecosystem: Environmental > Aquatic > Freshwater > Lake...
TATTGTTTTTGCGCCGCTCTGTATTACCTGAACGGTTAAACCACCTAATTGCTTTTGCGAGGTCTTACTAATTACCGTACCACTTAATTTTCCAGTTGCTTGGCCAAAAACAAAAAGGGGGCCTAATAGGATTACAAAAAGGGCTAATTTTTGTGCAATTTTCATAAAAGACATGTTTATGCTTGTTAAACAACGAGGGCAACAGAATGTTTAATAGATTGTTAGTTTTTGTGCCTATTTAATAGATTATCGTTAAAAACCGACCTTCTTATTAGATTTTAGTATCTTGACACCCATTGTTTATATAACTAATTAATATTTAATGCGTTTAAAGGCCTTTTTACGTCAATTGCTGGGTATTGTGACCCTTTTGGTTGCTATTAGCATTATTGCGCCCGAAGGATTTGCTCAAAAGAAAAAACCAACACCTACAAAAAAGTCTACTTCAAAAAAAGCGCCTGTCAAGAAAAGCACGCCCACTAAGAAAAAAACAAGCAGTTCAAAAAAAACATCTAGCAAGAAAAAGAAGTCTAGTAAAAAAAGGAAATCAAAAAGAGGCAGAAGACCTGTAAGAAGTATTTACTACAACCCTATTCCAGATCCAATCATTTTAAGTGAAAAAAAATGGATCTCAACACCAGCATTAACCCTAGATAGCTCCACTATTATTGCCAATCGATTATTAAGCGCCGATTCTATTTATACAAAAGATTGGAAAAACGCCATCACATTTGTTTACGATAGTGTGGAGTTTAATGATTTACCAGAAGAAATTTATTTGCCCTTAATTAACAAGGATGAAAAATTTTCTTTAACCTGGTATGGAAAAATAAATTCGGAATATGGAAAAAGATGGGGCAGGCAGCACCATGGTTTAGATGTAGACTTAAATATTGGAGATACGGTTATTGCCGCTTTTGATGGTGTAGTTAGATATGCACAGTTTAATAAATCCGGATTTGGCAACTGCGTTGTAATCAGACACAAAAATGGTTTAGAAACAATATATGGTCATTTATGTAAAATAGATGTTGTAGAAAATCAATACGTAAAAAGTGGACAGCATATTGGGCTAGGCGGAACAAGCGGTCACTCTACTGGACCTCATCTCCACTTTGAAATGCGTTACAAAGATTACTCTTTTGACCCACAACTATTAATTGATTTATCTACGCAGCAACTAAAAACAGAGACTGTCATATTTGATAAAGTAGACCTAGTAAATTATAGATACCCAACAACTTCTCCAATTATTAATGAATTAGAAAAGAAGCCAGTTAGCAAATCTAAAAAGTCGAAAAAGGGTAAAAAATCCAGTAGCAAAAAGAAGAAGCCTGTAAAACGCAGTAGTACATCAACCAAGAAAAAACCTACTTCTACCAAGAAGCCTACTGCCAAAAAAGCTCCAGTTAAAAAAGCGCCCGCTAAGAAAAAAAGGTAAAATATCCACATATACTACCCCTAAGCAGTTAAAGGACCCCGTTTGCCTACCTTTACGGCAAATAAAACATACATGCTTAAAGTAGGGATTTTTGGCGTTGGGCACCTTGGCAAGTTTCATATATCTAATTGGAAAGAAATAGAAGGCGTAAAAATTGTTGGTTTTTTCGATCCTAATAATGACAATGCCAATGAAGTCATCAATACACATGGCCTCAAAAGATTTTCTGACGAAGAAAAATTAATTGAAGCTTGTGATATTATTGATGTTATCACACCCACCGATTTGCATTACGAAGTATGCATGATGGCCATTAGAAAAGGTAAACATGTATTTGTAGAAAAACCACTAGCACATACCCTACAAGAAGGCAAAGACCTAGTGAACATGGTTAGAGAAGCGGGCGTGAAAATGCAAGTGGGTCATGTAGAAAGATTTAACCCTGCCTATTTAGCTTTAAAAGAAATGAACCTCAACCCTATGTTTATTGAAGTGCATAGGCTAGCGCAATTCAATCCAAGAGGTACCGAGGTGAGTGTAATTTTAGATTTAATGATTCATGATATTGACATCATTTTAAGCCTCGTAAAATCAGATGTAAAATCAATATCAGCAAGTGGTGTAGCTGTTATGACAGACACGCCAGACATTGCCAACGTAAGAATAGAATTTAACAATGGTTGTGTTGCCAACTTAACAAGTAGCCGCATTTCAATGAAAAAAATGCGCAAAGTAAGGCTCTTTCAAAAAGACGCTTATATAGGAATAGATTTACTAGAAAAGAAAACAGAAATTATTAAATTAAAGCAACCAGAAGATGTAGATGTGTTTTCTTTTGATATCGAAACCCCAAATGGCAAAAAAACAATTGCTATTGCAAATCCAAGCATCGAACCACTCAATGCAATAAAATTAGAACTTGAATCTTTTGTAGACGCTATAGTAAACAACAAACCTACCGTAGTTAGTGAAATTGATGGTTACCTAGCTATGGAAGTAGCCCATAAAATTTTAGACAAAATCAACAATACTAGTATTTTACAATAATACTATAGCACCCCTTTTGTAGAAGGTAAGTGATTGGAAAAAGGATCGCGCTTAATGGCCATTTTTATCGCTTTTGCAAATGCTTTAAAAATGGCTTCAATTTTATGGTGCTCATTATCGCCAGCACAACTAATATTTAAATTACATTTTGCCGCATCGGAAAACGATTTAAAGAAATGAAAGAACATTTCTGTGGGCATCTCTCCTATTTTTTCTCTTTTAAATGTAGCATCCCACACCAACCAATTACGACCACCAAAATCGATGAGCACTTTAGCTTCCGCTTCATCCATAGGTAAAGCAAATCCATAACGCTCCATCCCGCGCTTGTCGGCCAGCGCCAAAGCAAAAGCTTCGCCAAGCGCTAGTCCAGTGTCCTCAATGGTGTGGTGCTCATCAATGTGTAAATCGCCAATTGTGGTGATGGCTAAATCAATATTTCCATGACGGGCAATTTGCTCGAGCATGTGATCAAAAAATCCAAGTCCTGTATGTATGTTGGCAATGCCGGAGCCTGTCAAGTTAATATCTACTTGGATTTTTGTTTCGTTGGTATTACGGGTATGGCTTACTTTTCTGATGCCAAGTTTTAAAAAGCTATAAATGTCGGCCCAGCTATTGGTTTCATGCGCAATGGTACTGCGTAGTTCAGCATCTTGCTCCGGTGTTAGCGGATGCAATGGACTTTTAAAATAAATAGCTTTACAACCTAAATTTTTAGCCAGTTGTATATCGGTGTAACGGTCGCCAATTACGTATGAGCTGCTCAAATCGTAAGCCGGATTATTGATCAGATGCGTAAGTAAGCCTGTGCCCGGCTTACGCGTAGGGGCATTTTCGTGTGCAAAGGTTTTATCGATAATCACTTCATCAAAGGCGAACCCTTCCCCTTCTAGTGTACGAAGCATTAAATTTTGATACGGATAAAAAGTATCTTCTGGATAAGAAGGAGTACCTAGTCCATCTTGGTTGGTTACCATTACTTTGTAGTAGTCTAAAGAAGCGGCAATATTAGATAGCCCTACAATAGCGCCTGGTACAAAACTTGTTTTTTCTGTGCTATCGATTTGAAAATCTTGTGGCGGTTCTTGCAAAATCACACCATCTCTATCTATAAATAATATTCGCTTCATATCAACAATTTAATCTACTACTTTAACTTAGTGCGTATTTGTTTTACCTGTAAAGCTGTTACTGGACCTGCTTTATTGGTCCAACTACTTCTTATAAAAGTTAAAACGTCTGCAATTTGAGCATCGGTTAAATCTGCTGCTGCTGGCATTGCGTTTTCGTAGAATTCACCATCAATTTCTACGCGGTCGTTTAACCCTTTTACAATATTTTTTACAAGCTTTACAATGTTTGCACCATTAACTGCAGTGGATCCATCAAGTGGAGCATTGAGTTTTGGAACGCCGCCCCCATCTGCTTGATGACAAACCATACAACGCTGCAAGTATACTGTTTTGCCGCGCGCGGTGCTTGCTGCCAATAGTTTATTACCGCTTTGCGCTGATGCACCCGCAATAAATAGCAACACAAAAACAAACGTTATATAAATACGCTGCATGCTTTTATTTTTGATACATGATTCTATAAATCGTTCCTTTTACATCATCAGACACATACAAAGAACCATCAGGTCCTTCTGCTAAACCACAAGGACGATGCTGTGCATCACGCGGATTTTTTACAATTGTTTTTCCAGAAAATCCATTTGCAAATACTTCCCATTTACCTGTAGGCTTACCATTTTCATAAGGGATAAATACAACATAATATCCTTCTTGTGGAAGTGGAGATCTATTCCAAGAGCCATGGAACGCAATAAATGCGCCATTCTTGTAACGCGCTGGAAATAGATTACCCGTATAAAATACAAGTCCGTTAGGCGCCATATGCCCAGGAAATGCCATGGCTGGATTGATGTATTTGTCGTCTACTGTTTTTTTACCATCACCACCATATTCTGGCGCCATCATTTTTTTGCCTTTGATATGATCGTAATAAATATAAGGCCAGCCTACATTGTCTCCTTTATTGATGGCGTACATCGTTTCTGAAGGAAGCTCAGCACTAGCTGTTGTATCGTATAAGTCTGGAAATAAATTATTGAGCATGTCACGACCATGCTGTGCAACAAAAAGTTGATTGAGTTGGTTGTTCCAATCTAGTCCTACCACATTACGCAGTCCTGTTGCATAACGTACACCTGATGCGTAGGTTTGATTTAACTGATCTACTTTAAACTGCCAAATACCACCCGCCGAATCTAAAATAGGACAAGGCATCATACCCATAGACCCTTTGGTGCGGTCTTTTTCTTGACATGCATTAGAAGGTGCACCAATATTTACATAAATGTTACCTGCATTGTCAAGTGTAATTGATTTTGAATTGTGCTGTCCTTTATCAACCAACCCTGTAACAATTTTTTCTGCAGCATTTTCATCAATTACATCTCCAGAAGGGCTTAATGCATACTTGAATATTTCTGAGTTTGAAGCAGCATATAAATAATTCCCTTTAATAGCAATACCTGTTCCAATATAATTAGCAAAAGAGGTTTTGCTTTCTGCCCTGCCATCGCCATCTGTATCTTTCAAAACTAAAATACCTTTTCCGTTATCTAGTCTTTCTAATTTAGCATAGATAGCACCTTGCTTATTTACGGTAATATGTCTAGTTCTCCCTAAGTTGTCTGCCACTTTTAATGCCAAAAATCCAGGAGGAAGTGTTAGACCCGCATTGTCTGCATCGGCCTTAATATTTTGTGCTTGCACGGTAATAGCGGCAAGTAAAAAAGAAAAAACAAAGCTTGATAAAATTGAAAATTTAATTGCTTTTTTCATGATTTTAAAATTGGTGTATGAATTGAACCCTAATATAATTATTATTTAAACGTAAAGGCTATTTTGTTTACTTGTTATACCAGGCCTGCATGGCATCGACTAACAAAGTGTTTTCTTTTTCGGTGCCAATGGTTATGCGAAGGCAATTTTCGCAGAGTTCCACGCTGCTGCGGTCTCTTACCACTATTTGCCTCGTTAATAAAAAGTCATAGACAGCCCTGGCATCCGCAATTTTAACGAGTAAAAAATTGGCATCGGAAGGGTATACTTTTTCTACGGTAGGCATTTTTCTAAACACATTCGCTAGCGCCTCCCGCATATCCACAATGATTTTAATCATATCGTTTACCTGACCAACTTCTTCTAAGGCTTTAAGCACGAGCTCCTGTGTAGCGGTATTGATATTATAAGGTGGCTTTACTTTGTCTAAAATGCCAATGATTTCTTTAGAAGCAAATGCCATTCCAAGTCTTAAACCAGCCAGACCCCAAGCTTTACTTAAAGTTTGCAACACCACTAAATTGGGATAGTCTTGCAACTCTTGAATAAAAGATTTTTGTTTCGAAAAATTAATATAGGCTTCATCAATTACGACTAGCCCATTAAAATTATTTAGTACCATTTCTATAGAAGCACGCTCTATTGAATTACCCGTTGGATTGTTAGGAGAGCAAATCCAAATAATTTTAGTGTTGGCATCTATTAAATTTTCGAGATGTATAAGGTCCAACTGAAAATCTGGAAGCAAAGGTGCTTTTTTAATTTGCACATTATTAATGTTAGCAGACACTTCATACATACCATAGGTGGGCGGACAAATAATAATATTATCCTTAACTGGCTCACAAAAACTTCTAAATAATAAATCTATGCATTCATCACTACCATTGCCAATAAATATTTGGCCCGAAGGCACCGATTTAATAACAGATAAAGCTTCTTTTATAGCCGTTTGGTGCGGATCTGGATAGCGGTTGTACCACTTGGTAAGCGGTGAGCCAAAACTATTTTCATTGGCATCTAAAAAAACCTTGGCAACACCACTAAATTCATCTCTTGCCGATGAATAAGGAGTCAGTGTTTTAATATTTTCTCTTACTAATTTTTGTAGGTCAAACATGTTTGTGTATTTATATTTTCCCGTTTATTGTAATGATTGTAAACGAATGGTTACCGCATTTTTATGCGCCTCTAAACCCTCTGCTCCTGCCATGGTTTCTACCGCTGCACCAATAGACTTTAACCCTGCTTCCGTTAATTTTTGATAGGTTATTTTTTTTACAAAACTATCTACACTCACCCCACTATACGCTCTTGCATATCCGCTTGTTGGAAGGGTATGGTTGGTACCACTGGCATAATCACCCACCGATTCTGGACTATAATTTCCTAAAAATACAGAACCCGCATTGGTAATTTTTTCTGCTACCGCTTCATCATTTTTGCAAGCAAGTATTAGATGTTCTGCTGCATAACTATTGACAATAAAAATAGCACGCTCCATACTTTCAACAATAATAGCCCTGCTATTTTCCAATGCTTTTGCAGCAATATCTTTTCGAGGGAGTGCTGCTAATTGTGCTTCAACAGCCTCCAATACTTTAGCAACAACTACTTTACTTGTAGACACCAATAACACCTGACTATCTGGGCCATGCTCGGCTTGCGACAATAAATCGGAGGCAACAAAAGCTGGATTACATGTTTCGTCGGCTAGTACACAAACTTCACTAGGGCCAGCAGGCATATCAATAGCAATACCAGATTGCTGAACGAGTTGTTTAGCAGCGGTTACATACTGGTTACCAGGTCCAAAAATTTTTGACACTTGCGGCACCGTTTCGGTGCCGTAAGCCATTGCACCAATGGCTTGTACGCCCCCTATTTTATAAATTTTAGTAATGCCAACTATAGAGGCTGCGTATAATATTGCTGGGTGCACCAATCCATCTTTTGAAGGGGGCGTACACAAGACAATTTCTTTACAGCCTGCAATAACGGCAGGTATGCCTAACATTAACACCGTACTAAATAAGGGTGCCGAACCTCCAGGTATATACAAGCCAACTTTATCAATCCCCACAGATCTACGCCAACAACTTACGCCTGGCATTGTTTCTATTTTGAGTGTTTCTGAAACCTGCGCTTCATGAAAACTTCTAACATTTTTTGCTGCAATTGCAATGGCATTTTTTAAAGCAGGGTCTAACTCCTTTGTAGCAGATGCTATTTCATCAGTTGTAACAACCGCGTTTGTAATGGATACCCCATCAAAACTTTGAGTATAATTAGCAACAGCGGCATCACCACCTGTACGCACCCCATCTAATACCATCTGCACTTTTTCAGTGAGGGTGGCTGCATCAAAAGCAGGCCTAGTAAGTAGTTTAGGTAATTCTGCCTCTATAGGATTTTCAAATATTTTCATACAATAGGATTATATCACCATTTTTTCAATAGGCACCACTAAAATACCTTGTGCACCAGCCGCTTTTAACTGCTCAATAATTTCCCAAAAATCATTTTCGTTTAACACACTATGTACGCTGCTCCATCCAGGTTCTGCTAAAGGCAATACCGTAGGGCTTTTCATGCCAGGCAGAAGCGCTATTATCTCCGCTAATTTATTATTGGGTGCATTTAATAAGATGTATTTGGTATTACGTGCTTTTTTAACAGACTCTATTCTAAAAAGTAAACGGTCTATAATTTGTTGTTTTTGTATATCCAAATTATTGGTTGCTACAAGCACCGCTTCAGAAGCTAAAATAGTTTCGGCTTCTTGTAATCCGTTAGAAAATAAAGTGGAGCCACTACTCACCAAATCACAAATAGCATCGGCAAGACCGATACTAGGGGCAATTTCTACACTACCACTAATTTCATGCACTTCGGCAGTGACGCCCTTGTCTTTTAAAAACTTAGATAAAATAACAGGGTAACTAGTCGCTACTTTTTTACCTTCTAAAAATGAAAGGCCTGTGTAGTTATCAGATTTACGCACGGCAATGCTCAACCTACATTTTCCAAAACCTAATTTATTAAGCACCGTTAATGGTTTATTTTTTTCATACACAACATTTTCTCCAACAATACCAATATCAGCTACGCCGTCTTCTACGTATTGAGGGATATCGTCGTCACGTAAAAAATATACTTCGATAGGGAAATTAGAAGCTTCTGCTTTTAATTTGTTTAGTCCATTACTAATATCGATCCCACACTCTTTTAAAAGTTTGATAGAATCATCGTGTAACCTGCCACTTTTTTGAATCGCTAACCTTAATTTCATATTCATAGTTTAAAATAAAAGAGGCCTACCAAATGGTAAGCCTCTTCAATGTTTTATAATGACACAAACACCAACAGCCTACCCGTTTGGTAAGAAATGATGATGGTGGATATGTGTAAATTGCTTCATTAGACCACAAAAATAGCTTCAAAATAGGCACCGAGCAAATAATTTTTAAAGTTATCTTTAAAGACCTCAAAAAAATACCATATACCATGAAAGTAATATCTATCATAGCAGCCCTACTCCTTACTACTACTGTATTTGCACAAAACTACCCGCTGTTTGTAGGCACGTATACTGGGAAAGGCAGTAAGGGTATTTATTGGCTCGATTTTAATAGCCAAACAGGCGTGAGCACCCTTATTAGCAGTACCGACACAGCTAGTAACCCATCATTTATATGCGTATCTCCGAGTGGCAAAAATCTATACGCGGTAAGCGAAGACGGCAACAAAGAGCACGGACATATTAGCGCTTATACCATCAATCAAAAAACAAAAACCTTAGATTTTATAAATAAAGTGCCTTCCAATGGAGATCATCCTTGTTTTGTTGCCATCAATAAAAAAGCAAACTGGTTGGTAGCAGCCAATTATAGTAGCGGCAGTTTAGCTAGTTTTTCTGTTAATCCAAATGGATCTATCAACCCATCATCGCAAAAAATTACACATACAGGATCTGGTCCCAATAAACAAAGACAAGCCAGCCCCCATGTGCATGCTACCTTTTTTGGGCCAAATTATACAAGTGTTTGGGCACCCGATTTAGGATCCGATAAAATTGCTGTTTACGACTTTAATGAAAAAGCAGCAGCGCCACTTAGTAATGCAGCTGTTCATGAAATTATCAGTAGCCCTGGCAGTGGACCCAGACATTTAACTTTTAGCCCCAACAAACTTTTTGTGTATGTGATAGAAGAGTTAACAGGATCTGTTAGCGCTTATAAAATTAAAGGCACTAAAACCACACTGGTGCAAAATATCAAAACACATCCAGAAAATGTAAAATCTACTTTTGGAAGTGCAGATATTCATATCACACCTAATGGCAAATTCTTATACGCTTCTAATAGAGGAGAAGAAAACAATTTGGCCATTTTTAGCATCAATCAGGCAACCGGAAAGCTTACAAACATAGGATACCAAGGTGTTTCGGGGGTTGGTCCAAGAAATTTTACCATTGACCCTACAGGGCAGTACGTATTAGTTGCCAATCAAATCACGAGTAATATTGTAACTTTTTATATCAATCAAGCAACCGGATTGCTCAAAGAGTTACCTACTCAAATTAACATTCCAAATCCAGTATGTTTGGTATTTCATAAGTAATTAAAATTACTTTACGGTCTCTGCTTTTAGCACTTCAATGTCAAACACGAGTACGCTATTAGGCGGTATCGCTTTACTTCTGGTTCGCATGCCATATGCAATACCCGAAGGAATAATAATTTTTATTTTACCACCCACTCTACACTTTGCAAGCCCTATTTGCCAACCTTTAATTAAACGTTGCAAAGGAAAACGTGCAGGCTTTTCTTTTGTTTGATCAAATATTGAACCGTCATTTAAAAGCGTACCTTTATACTGTACAGTAACCGTATCAGTAGCGCGTACATAATCACCAGTACCTTCTTGTAAAATTTGATAATAAACACCTCCCACAATTCCTGTGGTATCAAATGCCCGTGCAGTAATAGCAGCGTTTATTTGCGCCAGATCTCTTTTTGCTTGACTTACCGAGTCGGCGTCTTTGGTAAAATCAATAACGGGTTTAGTTTGCTGCGCTGGTCTTACAAATGATTGACCATAATTTGCAGTGGCATTTTTAAACCCACCATGCCAAAGTTCAAAAGCACCATTACTAGTAACACTCGCACCGTAATCGATTCTATCCCCCATTTTACCTGTTACATCATAAGAAAAACGCGCTTCTGTTAACTCGTTCCACTGCCCATTAACGCCGTTCTGAATCCATTGATTTCCAAACAAAGCTTTTCTTTCTAGTTGACCATTAATGCCCACAAAATTTTCACTAAAAGAATATAGATTACGCAGTGGCTTTCCATCTTTTGGTGCCGAAAAACTCGCCATCAATTTCCATTTTTGCTGTTCGGGTAAATAAAAATAACCAGAATAAATAGTGGTTTGTGATGCTGAGTCTGCAAGTGCTGTTACTAAAAATTTATAGGTTGTTTGGGTATTCCAAGGATACACAAAGTGGCTATGCCCACCCGTTCCTTCATTACCAAAATCATTGGCAACTACACTATCTCCTTTGGCAAGCAACATTACTCTGTTTTCGGCACCCACTTTATTACGGTCTACTTCTTCATTTCCAGCGTCCCACACCGAAAATATAACACGTCTTTCTGTTTCGCTATTTACCTGTATGCCAAAATAACCACGCGCAAAACCACAGGCCATATAATAAGTATGAATTGGATCAAACCCTGCAGGGATGGTCACTTCATTGTAAAATGAAACCGTTTTAACACTATCAGCAACCGGATATTTTAAATGCACAGATGCCGCGTTACGCCTGGGCTTATGGTTGTAGTGTATGTTTTCTATAGCAGTTCCACCAAGCACAATTCCGGCAACAGCCGTTTCAAAACGAAGCTGTTTATTTGGCACCGACAAAGTAATTTGCACAAAGCCGGTATCCTTGATTGAAACTTTTCCCAAATTAATATTTGTAAATTTTTTAGTTGCGGGTAACAATACTTTTAATGTAGTTGTCCCTACCGTCACTAATAGCGGCATGCCAGCCCATTTATTATGAACCTGAACTTGCAATTTTAATTCGCCTGCCTTTCTAATTTTTACAAAAAAATGAATTTGCTTTTTTGCTTGATGCCATTTGTAAAAACTAGGATCGCCCTTTTCAAATTGATCCTCCTCTTCTTCGTCCTGTAAAGCTAGACCCGTATTAAGTGGCGTTATATAAGCAGTTGTAACGGATAGTACACTATCACGCTGCGCAAATGCGCAAGCGCTCAACATCAAAAACAAAACAACACTAAAAATGTTTTTTTTCATTGTCATCTATTTAAGTAGCCTCAAACCAAATAGGTTTTGTGTTATCTGGCTCTGCATTATAGTTAATAAATAATTCGTCTCCCGCAGCAACTGGCTTTACAGTTGTAATGGAAATAGTTGCGTTATCAAAATCCATTTCATACACGCAGTTGGCTGCATAAGAGTGATTGTAAATAGAGAGATAACCAAGCGCCACGCATGCACTCAACAAATCGTCTCCCCACTCAAAAATATAATCATACAAAACCGTCTTTTCAAGTGCTGCCCTTTCTGTAGGATTTACCACCAGCACAGGCGAAATCTCAATGATAGTGCCTACCTCAATACTTTCGGTAGCAAAAACACCTCTGCCGCGTTGATCAGATGGTGCTATGGTTAAAATGGGTAATATCATACAATTCAATGTCAGATATGAAGATACGGCCTCTTTTCATATCATTAATTATGGACGATTCACAAATGATGACTAAATTGCGCCCATGTCTTTGGAGCTGGACCAATTAAATATCATCGAACAGTTTGAACTGCTCATTGCTAAAGAAGATAAGCTAGAAATTAAAGAGTTTCTAGACGATCAAAACATTAGCGATGTGGCGGAGCTTATCAATGAATTTCCAGAATATGAGGCCCAAATTATAGCCAACATGTCTATTCATAGGGCAGCTAGTGTATTCAAAATTTTGGATATTGCTCAACAAAAAGACATTGTAAAAGAACTGCCTTCTTCTAAAACTGCCGAGTTATTAAATGAACTCCCTGCCGATGACCGTACCGACTTTTTGGAAGAACTTCCTAAAGCAGCCATTCGTGATTTAATTAAATTACTAGATCCCGAAGAAAGAAAAATAACCCTCGCAATGCTTGGCTATCCAGAAGATAGTGTGGGCCGTTTAATGACGCCGGACTATGTGTATGTTTACGCGCATAATACGGTTACGGAGGTATTTGACACCATCAGAAAATTTGGAAAAAATTCTGAAACCATTGATGTTATTTATATCATTGATCAAAAGGGTGAACTAGTAGATGACATCAGAATCAGAGACGTTATTTTAGCTGCACCAAATAAAAGAGTAGACGAAATTATTGACGGCCGAATTGTTTCCTTAAATGTACATGACGACCAGGAGCACGCCAACCAGGTGTTTAAAATGAACAACCGCGTGGCACTTCCGGTAGTAGATGATAATAATATATTATTAGGTATCGTTACCATCGATGACATGCTTTGGGTTGCCAACGAGGAGTTTAGCGAGGACATGCAAAAGATGGGTGGTACCGAAGCTTTAAACGAACCTTATTTAGACATTTCAATTTTAAAACTGTTTAAAAAGCGTGTAGGTTGGCTAGTTATTTTATTTATAGGTGAAATGCTTACTGCAACAGCCATGGGTTATTTCCAAGATGAAATTGCAAAAGCCATTGTACTTGCGCTTTTTGTACCACTTATTATTTCAAGTGGTGGTAATAGTGGATCACAAGCTTCTACTTTAATTATTCAGGCCATGGCCGTTGGTGATATTACCATCGAAGATTGGTGGCGCGTTTTACGAAGAGAAATTACGAGCGGTATGTTATTAGGTTCGGTGCTAGGTATCATTGGGTTTATACGCGTAGCTGTTTGGCATTCGATCTTTCCAGAAATATATGGAATTCACTGGATGATGATTGGTTTTACTGTTGGATTTTCATTGATTGGCGTAGTGCTATGGGGTACCTTATCAGGTTCAATGCTACCTATCTTTTTAAAGCGTTTAGGATTTGACCCTGCGGTTTCTTCGGCACCATTTGTTGCCACTTTGGTGGATGTTACTGGGCTGATTATCTATTTTAGTTTCGCCTACTTATTCCTACAAGGATTACTCTTATAAAGTATTAAAACTTAAGTCCTAGGCCAATTTGTAAAGAAGCCGTTTTCCAAGTTTCTAGGTTGTCAATGGCATTGATATTTTGCAAACCTGCAACATATCTTCCATAAATTCTAAAGGAACTCAAATTTAATTGGGCGCCCATCACGGCAGATAAATCACCAGACTTAAATGCATTTTGCGCATTGGTTAATACATTTTTATCTTGACCAATTAATATGCCATATTGTGGTCCAGCATTAAATGTAATAAGCTTACCTAAATTAAGGCGAACTAAAACAGGAAAACTTAAATAATTAAGGCGCGTATAAGCATTATCAATTAAAAAAGCTTGGCTAAATCTAGTGTTGTACAAAGTAGAAAAACTAGACCTTTTGGTCATGGTTTGACTATACAAAACTTCTGGTTGGATGCCTATAAATTTATTGATATCAATTTCAGCAAAAGCGCCAGCCATATAACCCATATCAAAAGCGTCGTTAAATGATTGGCCATTGACTTTATTTAAATTTAGGCCGCCTTTTATGCCAAGTCTTAAACCACCTTGTGCAGTTGCATGCATTGATAATAAAACAACAAGTCCCAGTAAAATAAATGTCTTTTTCATTTTTGAAAATTTACACTAGTAATTTCGACTATTAAAACGTAAAAAACTTCAACTAATTGTTAATTGTACAAATAATAACAATTTATGCAAACTCAATAACCGTAACTTCTGGAAGAATCCCTACCCTTCCTGGATACCCAATAAACCCATAGCCCCTGTTCACGTATAATTTTTGTTTTCCTTGCTCGTATAAACCAGCCCACTGCTTGTACATCCACTGTACCGGACTCCATTTAAAATATGGGTTTTCGAGGCCAAATTGCATACCGTGTGTATGTCCAGAAAGCATTAAATCGATACTCGGATATTCGGATAATATTTGAGCATCCCAGTGGCTAGGATCATGACTCAAAAGTATTTTAAACGGAATATTTTCGGTACCCGGATACGCAAGATCCATTTTTCCATATTTAGGAAACCTTGCTTTAGCACCCCAATTTTCGATGCCTAGTAAAGCAATTTTTTCGGCTTTCTTTTCAAGCACTACATGCTCATTCATGAGTAAGCGCCACCCCATACGCGCATGTACTTTTTTAAGCGCTTCTAAATTATCCATTTTAGCCTGTGCAGAAGGCCACTGCAAATAGTCGCCATAATCATGATTACCGAGTGTAGAAAAAACGCCCAGTGGCGCGGTTAACCTGCCAAAAGAATTTTCGTAAGGTTCCATTTCTGTAGCCCTATCATTTACCAAATCACCAGTAAATACAATGATGTCGGGTTGCTGTTTTAAAATTAAATCGATGCCTTTATTGACGGCTCGAATATCCTGAAAACTTCCACTATGGATATCACTAATGTGCACCATGCGCATGCCTTTAAATGCATCCGGTAAATTTTCAAAACGAAGTTTTATTTTTTTAACTTGGTAATTGTATTTGTTACCAAAACCAAATAACAAAGTTCCAAATAATGTTCCACCAAGTCCTAATCCTAACCAACTTAAAAAAGTAGATCTAGGAATACCCTGCCCTTCTGGACCCATATATTGCGCACCTGATAATGGAAATATTTTGTTCATTAAAAGTAGTGCCCCTCTGCGTATATCATCTGCTACAAAAAATAGAGACCCAATTAATTTTGCTAAAAAAAGTCCAATCAAAATAGCAAATACATAATTTCTAAAAATTTTAGAGGTTTGCAAAAATTGGAGGTACGGAAATGAAAGCATGGTGGCAATGGTAAAAAAAGACACCACCCAATAAGTAACATAAATGGCCTGACGCCCCCTATCGGACCCCTGCTGGCTAACTGTTTTTAAAGCCTGAAAAACATATAAATCGAGTAAGAAAATGACCAAAGCGATGATCCACCAGCTTGTTGCACTACGCATAGAATTGAGTTAAATGATTGGTTTTTTGCCAAAAACCCTTTGTAAAAGGGTAAAATTAGCCCTTTTTTAGCCGTTTTCAGGGATTTTTGACAAGTGGTTACAGGTACAACAAAGTATGGATAAGATTGTTTCAAAAGATGTAGCTGAAAGCTTATTTTTGGCAACTTAGAAGCAATAAATATTATGGCGAGAATTATAGGCGTAGCCAATCAGAAAGGAGGCGTGGGAAAAACAACCACCGCTATTAACGTAGCAGCCAGTTTAGCGGTTTTAGAATTTAAAACCCTACTTGTAGATGCAGACCCGCAAGCAAATAGCACCACCGGGGTAGGATTTGATTTGCACAATATAACAAACAGTTTATACGATTGCATGGTTAACAATGCAACTGCGGGCGATGTTATTTTAAAATCGGAAGTGCCCAACTTAGATTTAATCCCTTCACACATAGATTTAGTAGGTGCCGAAATTGAAATGATCAATTATCCAAACAGAGAAAATGTGATGAAGGGTATCTTAGACGCAGTTCGTAACAAGTATGATTTTATCATTATCGACTGTTCTCCTTCACTCGGATTAATTACTGTTAATTCACTCGTTGCTGCAGATAGTGTGATTGTTCCTGTTCAGTGCGAATTTTTTGCATTAGAAGGTTTAGGTAAATTACTCAATACCATTAAAATTGTTCAAAGCAGGCTAAACCCAGCACTTCAAATAGAAGGCATTTTAATGACCATGTATGATGGTCGTTTACGTTTAAGCAATCAAGTGGTAAGCGAAGTGAGAAGACATTTTGATGAAATGGTTTTTAATACCATTATCCACCGCAACACTAGATTAAGTGAATCACCAAGTGTAGGAAAGCCCGTTATATTATATGACGCAGAAAGTAAGGGCACGATTAATTATCTAAACCTTGCAAAAGAAATTTTACAAAACAATGGCATGACAAAAATTTCTAACGAAGAAAGAATTATAGAATAACATGAGTAGCCCTAAAAATAACAAAGAAATGATTGGCAAAGGACTTAGGTCTTTGCTATCTAATATAGACGCAGAATATAAAACCCCCAAGGGACAGGTAGAGCCTGCACTTGCGCAACAAGCCGTTGCTACTAGTAAAATTGCAATTGCCGATATTCAAATCAATCCTAAACAACCACGCCGCGATTTTGATGAACAAGCTTTACATGAACTTGCCGAGTCTATAAAAATTCATGACGTTATTCAACCACTTACGGTTTCTAAATTAGCTTCTGGCAAATACCAACTCATTGCGGGTGAACGCAGGTTTAGAGCTTCTAAAATGGCAGGGCTTAAAGAAGTGCCAGTATATGTAAGACAAGCCAACGATCAACAATTATTAGAGTGGGCCTTACTTGAAAACTTACAAAGAGAAAATTTAAATTCCATCGAAATTGGCATCAGCTATAAGCGCATGATGGACGAACTTTCATATACCCAAGAACAGGTAGCAGAGCGTATGGGAAAAGAAAGAAGCACGGTATCCAATTATATTCGTCTATTAAAATTACCACCCGATTTACAACTCGCAATCAGAAGTGGTAAAATATCAATGGGGCATGCAAGAGCACTCGTTAACATTGACACCATTGATAGACAGCTTTTTGTTTTCAAAGAAATAATTCAAAAAAGCTTAAGCGTTAGACAAACCGAAGAACTGGTGCGCAAAATGTACCTAGCTCAAAAGCCTGCAGGTGCCAAAGACAACAAGTCTAGCCTTCCTACGGCCTATAAAAAAATTGAAGACAATTTATCGTCTCATTTTTCTACAAAAGTTAAAATGACACATTCCAAAAAAGGAAGTGGCAGTATTACCATTGAGTATTTTTCTTTAGATGAATTAAATAAAATACTCGATGCCATGAACGTAACGGTAAACTAAAATGACGCGTGCAAAAAAGTTATGCTTGTTGATGCTTTGCTGCATAGCCCTTTGCAGCATCCACACTTTTGCACAAAAAAAAGACAGCAGTACATTAAAAAAAGATTCGGCCATTGTAAAATTTCGTCCACAAGTAGCTACAAGAAGGGCGGCTATTTTACCTGGATGGGGACAGGCCACCAATAAAGAATACTGGAAAATACCAATCGTTTATGGTGTACTGGCCATTCCGGGAGGCATGTATTTTTACAATAACAATTGGTATAAAAAAACAAAATACGCATACGAAGCTAAATTTAAAGCGCAGGCCCCAACACTAGACAGTTCAGGACTTGCAGGCATCGATCCACAACTAAAAAATTTAGGGCTCACCTCATTACAATCTTACCGAAACACTTTTCGAAGAGATAGAGACTATTCGATATTATATTTCATTTTGGCTTGGGGTTTGCAGGTAGCCGACGCTACTGTTTTTGCACACCTCAAACAATTTGATGTTTCGGATGATTTATCTTTACAAATAAAACCACTATTCAATCCTACAACTAGAACTCCCGGATTGGGTTTTGTGTTAAATTTTAAAGAGCCTTCAAAAAAAATATCTACCACTAAATAAAGCAAGCATGAATATTGCACTCGTTGGATATGGAAAAATGGGCAAAGCCATAGAAGAAATTGCAGTAGCAAATGGCCATACCATTGGTTTAAAAATTGACATTGACAATGCCTCAGATTTATGCGCTCAAAAAGTGGAAGGCATTGATGTTGCAATTGAATTTACAGGGCCACATAGTGCTTTTGATAATGTGATAAAATGTCTTTCACTAGGTGTTCCCGTTGTTTGTGGATCTACCGGTTGGTTAGAAAAATTTGAAGAAGCAAAAGCTTTTTGCTTAGCGCAAAATGGAACGCTTATTTATGCAAGTAATTTTAGCATAGGTGTTAATTTGTTTTTTGAAATCAATAAAACATTAGCAGCCCTCATGTCTAAGCACCCAAGCTATGAAGTAAGCTTACACGAAATCCACCACACGCAAAAAAAAGACGCACCTAGCGGAACAGCTATCACGCTAGCAGAGCAGTTACTAGAAGCGATTCCACATAAAACAAAATGGGTAAATGAAGCGTCTGGTGTAGCGTCAGATTTAGTGATCAGTTCGGAGCGTATAGATCCAGCGCCTGGCACACACACCACTACCTATGCTTCACCTATTGATACCATAGAAATCACACATACCGCGCACAACCGAAAAGGATTTGCAGGCGGTGCGGTGCTTGCTGCAGCCTATGCAGCTAGCCACAAAGGAATTTTTTCGATGAAAGAAGTATTAGGCCTTTAAACCCATACCATGTTATCTAAAAAAACACAATACGCATTTAAAGCACTAGGATACTTAGCTGAGCATGGTACAAACGGTCCTGTGCTTATTGCTACTATTGCCCATGAAAAAAAGATCCCATTAAAATTTTTAGAAAACATTTTATTAGAATTAAAAAAAGCGGATTTATTAGATAGCAAAAAAGGAAAAGGCGGTGGCTATTATTTTAAAATAGCACCGACTAAAATAACACTAGCATCCATCATGCGTTTAATTGAAGGCCCTATTGCATTACTTCCATGTGTAAGTTTACACTTCTATGAAAAATGCGCCGACTGTAACGAAAAAAAATGTGGACTCAATAAAATCATGTGCCAGGTAAGAGACAACACTTTATCGGTATTAGAACATAAAACAGTAGCAGATCTAGTTGATTAATGCACTTAAAAAACAAACTATGAATCAAAACTATCTAACAGAATTATTTAAAGATCAATCGTACAATAAAAATCAGTTTTTTTTAATTGCCGGACCATGCGTGGTAGAAAGTGAAGAGCTGGTGATGGAAATAGCAGACAAAGTAAGTGGTATTTGTAAAAACCTCGGCATAGCCTATGTGTTTAAAGCCAGTTACCGCAAAGCCAACCGTACCAGTGCCAATTCGTTTACGGGCATTGGCGACGACAACGGTCTTGAACTCATAAAAAAAGTAGGCACTACCTATAACCTGCCTACTACTTCAGATATTCATGCACATGACGAAGCTGCCATGGCTGCGCAGTACATAGACATTTTACAAATTCCTGCATTCCTTTGCCGCCAAACAGATTTGTTGGTTGCTGCTGCAGAAACAGGTAAAATTGTAAACGTAAAAAAAGGACAGTTTTTAAGTGGAGCATCCATGAAATTTGCAGTTGATAAAATCAAATTAGCAGGTAACGAAAAAATCATGTTAACAGAGCGTGGCAACACATTTGGTTATCAAGATTTGGTAGTGGATTACAGAAATATCCCTGCCATGAAAGAAAACAATGTGCCCGTTATCATGGATTGTACCCACTCGCTACAACAACCCAATCAAACAAGTGGCGTAACAGGTGGTAACCCGCATTTAATTGAAACAATTGCCAAAGCTGCAATTGCAACCGGTGCCGACGGACTATTTATTGAAACGCATCCTAACCCAGCGGTTGCAAAAAGCGATGGAGCCAATATGCTACCATTACATTTATTAGAACCGTTACTAGAAAAATTAGTGAGATTAAGAGAGGCCGTTATTTAACGCGAAATAAAAGCGTTTACCAGTTGTTTAATGGATTTCTTTTACCCGCCAAAATGTAGCGTTTGATATTCATCCAAAAAGCGAGCACCATATAAATAATTACTGGCGATCCGAGGGTTAAAAAGCTGATATAAATAAACCACATTCTTATTCGGGAGGTGGCTATGCCAAGACGCTCCCCCATGGCATTACATACGCCAAAAGCCCTTAATTCTAGAAATTCCCTCATTTTTTGAATCATAACGGCGCTTTTTTAAGAAGTACAAGGCAATTTAAGGCATTTATAGTAAAGAAACTCTTTTGAGCACCCCCCTTTTTTTCGTAAATTTGCAGCAGATTTTTAAAATTCAATTCAACCACTTTAAATACCTAATGTTATGGCTTTTGACATTGAAATGATCAAAAAAGTGTATGCAGAAATGCCTGCAAAAATTAATGCAGCTAGAGAAGCACTTGGCAGACCCCTAACCCTATCTGAAAAAATTCTTTTTTCGCATTTACATGGCGATCAGTCTCCAAGTAATTTTGAAAGAGGCGGTTCTTATGTAGACTTTGCACCAGACCGTGTTGCGATGCAAGATGCTACTGCGCAAATGGCATTGTTACAGTTTATGCAAGCGGGTCGTCCTAAAGTTGCCGTACCTAGTACCGTGCATTGCGATCACTTAATTTCTGCAAAAGTAGAAGCCAAACAAGATTTACAAGTAGCAACAACAGAGAGTAAAGAAGTGTATGATTTTTTAGCTTCTGTTTCTAATAAATATGGTATTGGTTTTTGGAAACCAGGTGCAGGTATTATTCACCAAGTAGTGTTAGAAAACTATGCATTCCCTGGTGGAATGATGATTGGTACCGATTCACATACCGTTAACGCGGGTGGTTTAGGTATGTTAGCCATTGGTGTTGGCGGTGCAGATGCATGTGATGTAATGGCAGGACTTGCTTGGGAATTAAAATGGCCTAAACTCATTGGTATTAAATTAACAGGTAAATTAAATGGTTGGACTGCTCCTAAAGATGTAATCTTAAAAGTAGCTGGTATCTTAACCGTTAAAGGTGGAACTGGTGCGATTGTAGAATATTTTGGTGAAGGTGCAACTAGCTTGAGTTGTACTGGTAAAGGAACCATTTGTAATATGGGTGCCGAAATTGGTGCAACCACTTCTACATTTGGTTACGACGCAAGCATGAGCCGTTATTTATCTTCTACTGGCCGTGCCGATGTTGCTGCACTTGCTGATGGTATAGCAGAACATTTAACTGCAGATGCAGAAGTATATGCAAACCCAGAAAAATATTTTGATCAAGTAATTGAAATCGATTTAAATACTTTAGAGCCACACTTAAACGGACCATTCACTCCAGATTTAGCTACACCAATTTCTAAAATGAAAGAAGTAGCTGCTGCAAACGGTTGGCCTACTACTGTTGAAGTTGGTTTAATTGGTAGCTGTACCAACTCTTCTTACGAAGACATTAGCCGTGCAGTGAGCCTTGCTAAACAAGTAGCACAAAAAGGACTTACCACTAAGGCCGAATATATGATCACACCAGGTTCTGAGCAGGTAAGATATACCATCGAAAGAGATGGTTTCTTAGATGTGTTTAGTCAAATTGGTGCGAAGGTATTTGCAAATGCTTGTGGACCTTGTATTGGTATGTGGGAGCGCGTTGGTGCAGAGAAAAAAGAAAAAAATACCATTGTACACTCTTTCAATAGAAACTTTGCAAAGCGTGCCGATGGTAACCCTAACACTTTTGCATTTGTGGCATCTCCAGAAATTGTTACGGCCCTTGCTATTGCAGGTGATTTAACTTTTAATCCTTTAACTGATACCCTTACCAACGATAAAGGCGAGCAAGTAATGTTAGATGCCCCTACAGGAGACGAATTACCAGTAAAAGGTTTTGCTGTAGAAGATGCAGGCTACCAAGCACCAGCATTAGATGGTTCAAGTGTAGTAGTGGCAGTAGATCCAGCATCTAAGCGTTTACAACTATTAGATCCTTTTGCTGCATGGGAAGGAACTGATCTTAAGTCTTTAAAATTATTAATTAAAGCAAAAGGAAAATGTACCACCGATCATATTTCTATGGCAGGTCCATGGTTAAAATTCCGTGGTCACTTAGATAATATTTCTAACAACATGTTAATTGGTGCGGTTAACTTTTTCAATGAAAAAACAGACAGCGTTAAAAATCAATTAACAGAAGCATTTGATACCGTACCAAATACACAAAGAGCTTACAAAACGGCAGGTATTGGTACCATTGTTGTAGGTGATGAAAACTACGGAGAAGGTAGTTCTCGTGAGCACGCTGCGATGGAGCCTCGTCATTTAGGTGTACGCGTAGTATTAACAAAATCATTTGCGCGTATCCACGAAACAAACCTTAAAAAACAAGGTATGTTAGCGCTAACTTTTGCAAACAAAGCAGACTACGATAAAATTCAGGAAGATGATACGATTGATGTACTTGGTTTAACAAGCTTTGCATCTGGTACGCCGTTAACATTAGTGTTAACACACAAAGACGGTTCAACGGATTCTATCGAAGCAAACCACACCTATAACCAACAACAAATTGAGTGGTTTAAAGCAGGTGGTGCGTTAAATATTATTAGAAAGCAAGTTGCTGGATAAAAAGTGGCTATGATAAAAACAGCACTTGTTTCTTTTGGCATGAGTGGCCGTGTATTCCACGCGCCATTTATATACTTGAATCCAAATTTTATGCTAGCGGGCGCGTGGGAACGCTCGAATAAAAATATAGAAGCCGACTACCCGGGCGTAACATCGTATGCTTCTTACGAAGAAATCTTAACCGACCCTAGCATAGATTTAGTGGTGGTAAATAGCCCCAACGATACGCACTTTGCTTATACCAAACAAGCATTACTTGCTGGCAAACATGTGGTGGTAGAAAAATCATTTACCGTTACCGTAGAAGAAGCGGAGGAACTTGCTGCACTTGCAGTGCAGCAGCAAAAAATATTAACGGTGTATCAGAACAGACGTTTTGACGCCGACTTTTTAACGATACAAAAACTCATAGCACAAAATAAAATAGGAAACTTACTAGACGTTCAAATTTCTTATGAGCGTTACAGAACAACCCTAAGTCCTAAAGTACACAAAGAACAACCCACCCCTGGTGCTGGCGTTTTACTAGACCTTGGACCACACCTTGTAGATCAGGCCATTCAACTTTCTGGTATGCCTACTGCGGTATTTGCAGACCTTCGCATTACAAGATCCGTGTCGGTGGTGGATGATTATTTCACACTCCTATTATACTACCCTACCCACCGCATATTACTTACAAGTGGTATGGTGTTTATGCAGCAAGGACCTGGTTATAAAATCTATGGCACCAAGGGTTGCTTTATAAAAAATAGATCCGATGTGCAAGAAGATTTATTATTAGCAGGCCACAAACCAGGTGGAGAAAACTGGGGCAAAGAAGATCCTAAAAATTATGGCATACTTTCTACCGATACAGATGGTGAAATTACAAGTACCATCATAGAAAGTGAGCGTGGCGATTACGGCAAATATTATGAGGCAGTAGCAGCAGCCATTCTAGAAAATAAACCGGTACCCGTTACACCACAAGAAGGCATTTACATCATGAAAGTACTAGTGGCTGCTAAAAAAAGTTACGAAACAAAGCAAGTGGTTCAACTATAATAGAGTTATGGCGCACCCGTATGTAACCGCAATCAAAAAAGAATTTGCTGCACTTGCTAATCCTACAAAAGCAGCAGGTGCCAAGGCTTACCTGCTTCATCAGTTTGAATTTTATGGACTGCAAACACCGGAGCGTCGAAAAATTTGTACAAATTTTTATAAAGCCAATCCAGTAAACAATCATACCGAGCTAACAAAAATTATTAAAGAAGCTTTTAACGAACCACAGCGAGAGCTTCATTATTTTGGCATAGAACTACTGTCGCATCACCATGCATTATGGACCAACAAAACAATAACGCTTATTGAATGGATGCTCACACATAAAAGTTGGTGGGACAGTGTAGACTCTACCAATTCAAATGTGATTGGAAAATATTTTATCAAATTTCCAGCACTATTAGAAGCCACTACGCAAAAGTGGAATGGATCCAATAATATTTGGTTGCAGCGCATGAGTATTTTATTTCAACTTTCTTACAAAGAAAAAACCAACACGCAGCTACTTGAAAAATACATTGTGAACCGTATGGACACCAACGAGTTTTTTGTCAATAAAGCCATTGGATGGGCGCTGCGCGCATACGCCTATACCCATAAAAAATGGGTGATCCGTTTTGTACAGGATCACCCACAATTATCTAATTTATCTAAGCGCGAGGCGCTTAAACATGTATAAGCTTACATTTTTTTAGCGTCTTCAATAAATTTAGCAAGTCCAATATCTGTTAAAGGATGTTTTAGAAGTCCTAAAATAGAATCAAGCGGACAAGTACAAACGTCAGCACCTGCTTCTGCAGCTTTAACAATATGAAGCGCATTTCTAATAGACGCTGCTAATATTTCTGTTTTAAAACCTTGGATATCATAAATGTGACGGATTTGACCAATCAATTCCATACCATCCCAAGAGCTATCATCAATTCTTCCAATAAATGGAGACACATAAGTAGCGCCTGCTTTAGCCGCTAAGATGGCCTGACCAGCACTAAACACGAGTGTACAATTGGTTCTAATACCATTATCGGTAAACCATTTGATGGCTTTAATACCATCTTTAATAAGTGGCACTTTCACCACAATATTTGGATGGATCGCTGCTAATTTTTTACCTTCTTCTACCATGGTAGCAAAATCGGTAGAAAGTACTTCTGCACTTACATCACCATCTGCCATTTCGCAAATTGTTTTGTAGTGGTTAGCAATGGCTTCTTCACCTTTTACACCTTCTTTAGCCATCAACGTTGGGTTGGTTGTTACACCATCCAAAATGCCTAAATCATAGGCTTCTTTAATTTGAGCGAGGTTGCCCGTGTCAATAAAAAACTTCATGGTTTTTCTGTTAAAAGTAAATTCCCCGAAATAGCCGGGGAATAAAAAATGGCAGGCTACTCACATCGCACCGCTCAACCGCTTATCCTTGCTGTATTCCTACCCTGGGGAGGTTCTGCAGGAGCTGGTCGTGTAAGACCTGCCGGTGCAAAAGTAAGGTTTGCCCTCAATTCTCCCTAATTTTTAATGGATTAAATGAACCAAATTAACGGGTCCGGAGCTGATTTCGCGAATTCACCTTGGTAAAGCCAATTAACTCGTCATGACGCCCACTCAAAGGCTTGTAATAAAAGAAAATGGTATACTCATTTTCGGCCTCCCAATAATTGCCTTCGGTAGGCTCAAAAGAAGCGCTACTATAAGGCGAAGCTTTGTCTTTGGTCATATAAGTATAACTATAGTAGCCCTGTTTTAACAATAGGGTTTTATTGTAAGCCCCAACGCTAGGGTCAAATTCCATTTTGGCCGTATCCCCTAGCATATTGCCAGTAAGCTGCCCAACAATAAAAAGCTCTTTACCGGGCATTGCTTGCAATTTAGCAGGTACGTAGGTAAAGTTAACATTGGCATAATCACCCTGCCACCATGGATTAATAAGTTCGGTGCTCGCTATAGAAGTCCAGCCATTGGTATCCATGTAAAAAACATTGCGCTGATCGTTTCTTGTGAAATCTGGTTTCACAAGAATGGTTAAAGGATTTGTAGAACGGTCGGTTCTTACAACCCGGTCCGATTCAAATCTAAAACTTCGAACATCTACCCAACGATATTCTTTTCCGGCTTCAAAAACTTGATGCGCGTCTTCGGTAGAATATTCAAAATTATTGCCTCTAATAAAAGTAGGCTGCGTAATAAATCCAGCGCCCGTATATTTATTATTTTGTAAAATGAGTAACTTGGTTTGTTTACCCGGACTCAAAATATTTAAATCTTTAGTACCTACATTCACCTGCACTTTTTGGTGTGTGCGCATAATGTCAGATCCATAAGGCTGAGTGATACCAGCACCTACCGTCACTTTTTGGTCCAGCACATACACCCTTTTTGTAAAAGCCAATTTAGCCGTATCGCCATCTAAAAAAACTTTTAAAATATAATTTCCACTTTTTGTAGGAACACAATTTTTTTCTGGTAAGAGCACTTGATAGTGTACATAACGCGTTGCTGCCACACTGGACACACGGTACATACTTATTCTATTTTGCGGAAAGCCACTGATATAATCAAATGGATTTAACTGCGCTAAAGTCCAATCTGCATTGCAAAGTTGATAAGTGTAATAATAATTTTTAGGTATACCTGAAATATCATCAAAATGAAGTTCTATTAAATCTGAAGATTGTAGATGCAATAGCGGAATTGAATGCTGATCATTTTGTTGAAAAAGAAGGGGCGTTTTAATATTTGACATATAAATATGGTCGGGCATACGCTGCGCATTGGCACTGATACCCATAACCAACATTAGCACCAATAGCCTACTCCAATATTTATGTATTATACCCATGCTTACAAAAATACAATTCGTATTTTTACCAAAACAACCTTTTTGGGCCTATCCTACCATATTGCCAAACGTATTGCTTTTAATAAACAGCAAAGCTTTTCCAGATTTATTATTCGGCTCTCTGTTGCGGCTACTGCTGTAAGCATTGTAGCTATGATTATTACACTGGCATTTGTAAATGGTTTTCAGGAAAAAGTAGCCGAAAAAGTGTTTGGTTTTTGGGGGCATATTAGGGTACAAAAGTATGAGTCCGGTAAATCTTTGGTCTCTGAAGAGTTACCCCTTATTAAAAACAAAGCCGTTGAAGACATTATAACTTACACCCCTGGCGTAGTCTCTTATCAAAGCTTTGCTACAAAATCTGCAGTATTAGAATCCAATCAAGAAATTGAAGGGGTATTAATAAAAGGTATTGAAAGATCAGAAAATCATCAAGCGCTACAACAATATTTAGTAGCTGGCAAATGGATTAATTTTAGTGATAGTTTGTATAGCAAAGAAGTTTTAGTTTCAGACGCTATAGCTAAACAGTTACAAATAAAATTAAACGATACCATCAAAGTTCATTTTGTTTCCACTACAGATGCCCAAAAAACGTATCGAAAATTAATTGTTGTGGGGCTTTATCATACCGGCATTGAAGAGTATGATAAGCTTTTTATGATAGCCGATATTAATTTAATAAGGCGCATAAACAATTGGGAAAACAATCAAATTGGGGGGTACGAAGTTTTTATACATCAACACCAAAATATTGACGCGATTAGTAGCAATGTATCCAATCAACTCCCAAGTGAATGGATGAGTAAAAGCATCAAAGAAATTTATCCTAATATTTTTGACTGGTTAGCTATTCAAGACGTTAACCGAAATGTCGTTTTTATTGTGATGGGCATTGTAGCACTCATTAACCTAATAACTTGCTTGCTTATTTTAATGCTCGAACGCACCAATATGATTGGACTTTTAAAATCGATGGGCGCCACCAACTGGACCATACAAAAAATATTTATTGCATACGCTTCCTTTATAACCCTTGCTGGCGTTGGATTTGGCTTACTTATAGGCGTTGGTATTTGTCTCTTACAACAAGCTACCGGATTTATTACACTCGACGAAGCGTCTTATTATATTACTGTTGCGCCTATTAAAATTGTTTGGTGGCAAGTAGCAGCAGTTTGCGCTGGCACCAGTTTTGTTTGTTTTGTTTCGCTGTTTTTACCTACCCTACTCATACCAAAAATTAGTCCGGTAAAAGCCATTGAGTTTAAATAAACGGGCAAACCTAATGGCTGTCGATATACAACCAATTAACGCGTTAATTGTGCTACAATAATTCCTGTAGCTACACCTGCATTTAAAGATTCTGAACCGCCAATTTTTGGAATGGTTACTGGATGTGTAACCAGGTCAATAATATTTTCTCTAATACCTTTTGCTTCACTACCAATTAATAGCAATCCTTGCTTTGGCGCTTTGGCCGTAAATATATTTTCACCTTTTAATAAAGCGCCATATACAGGAAGCTTTACAGTAGGTAACCAATCTGCTAAATTTTTATACACCACCGACACGCGCATGAAACTGCCCATGGTAGCCTGTATTACTTTTGGATTGTACACATCAGCCGTATCTTCACTTGCTACAATTTGCGTTATACCAAACCAATCTGCAATTCTAATAATCGTACCCAAATTTCCTGGGTCTTGAATGCCATCTAACACAATGGTTAATTTACCAGTAAGACTTATCTCTTCGGCCTTAGTTGGTATTTTTGCCACAGCAATTACCTGATTGGGTGTTTGAAGCAAACTCATTTTTTCAAGTTCAAACGCCTCTACGCGGATTACCTCAATACTAGTATCCGGCGCATCCCAACTATCAAGCGCATAAATGGCTTTTATAGGATAGCCAGCAGTCATCATTTCACCTACCAGCTTTACCCCTTCTGCAATAAAACAACCGGATTCAAGTCTAACTTTTTTGTCGGACAAAGATTGGATATATTTGAGCTCAGACTTGGATACCATAGTTATGCGTTTAATAAGAGTTATGCGTTTAGTAAGCAATTTTAATAAATCAGCCAGCACTATCCTCACTATTTTAGTGATTGG
>Ga0209598_10000629_pt1 | contig 28633 bp, 22 predicted proteins | sample M_140807_EF_Meta_FD_187317 | JGI IMG/M metagenome (GOLD analysis project Ga0209598, IMG submission 187317) | Freshwater microbial communities from Lake Montjoie, Canada to study carbon cycling - M_140807_EF_MetaG (SPAdes) (version 2) | ecosystem: Environmental > Aquatic > Freshwater > Lake...
TTGCAATTAGAGGCATTGTTTGTTGTTGACCATACGCCTGTTGTTGTTGGAAAGTCTGAGTTTCCGCCACATCCAGCACAAACTGCATGATAAATAACTCCTTTTTTATCAAATCTGCAGGTGCCACCATCAACATGTTCCAAACTGGTACTACCACCTAAAAATGTTGCATACACCAAAGCCGTGGCATCTACATCCAAAACCATAAGGTAAAGGTCACTACCATTGGTGGTGCTTTGGTAAGCATTTGAAGTTAAGGGCAAACCTGTTGTACCTCCACCAAAGGAATTGGTTAATCCGCCCCATCCAGCAATATAAATATGCTTGCAATTGTCAACCAAAAAGGCTGTTGGTGATATGTCTATACTTCCGGATCCTGTGCCAAACACGGTTGAAAATTGAATGTTTGAGAGGTTTGCATCAAAGCAGGTTATGAATTGTCCGGAATTGGGATTGGTATAAACACCTGAAGAGATAGGAAAGTTAGTTGGGTCTTGTGTCTGCCCATACACATAAACTCTACCATCAAAGTCTACATCGGTGAAATAGGATTGATCATAATCACCAGTACCTAAAAAGGTGGCATCTAATAATGTAGTTCCGTTTGCATCGAGCCTCGCAACAAAAGCATCTGGGGAATTTCCAGTACTATTAAAAGAAGCATCGTAGCCACCTACCGGCATCGGAAAATCAGAACTTAAAGTTCCTCCTGTTACCAATACATTAAATTGAGGATCAACAGCAATACCATATGCTGCATCTGCCTGTGAGCCACCTAAAAAGGTTCCCCAAAGCATGACACTTAGATTGCTGTTCATTTTGTAAATACAACCTTCCTGACTTCCTGCAAGAACAGGCTGAGCACAACCTGTAGAAACTGGAAAGTCTGAGGATTCAGTTGAGGATGCTACGTAAATATTCCCTTGATAATCTGTAATAACTTCCCCTCTTGCATGATCGCCATAATTGGCAGACAACGATGATCCAACATTTAATCCATCAGAACCAATTCCACCAACATAAGTACATCCATTTAAGGCTGTTCCTGTACTATTAAACTTCGCTAGAAATTGATCTGCCCCGCTTGAAAAATCCACTACAAAAGTGACAGTTAATGCGGGTCCTCCGTTAAAAGAGTTGTCAAAACAACCATTGGTTACAGGAAAATCTGAAGAACCTGTGGTACCAAATACGACCAGTTCATCCTGATTATTTACGACTAGACTATGAGGTAATTCATTTCCAGAACCACCCAAATAGGTGGAATAAATTAAGGTCGTGCCATCAGGACTGAATTTAGAAATAGCAACATCAGTAGGAAAAGAACCTGATCCGCCAGCAAAATTTATCTGATAAGCGCCTGTTGTTACCGGATATCCAAAATTGAAAATGATGCCTCCGGCGTATAAATTACCTGTTTGGTCATAAGTGGCAGTATATCCCCAGTTGTCGGAGGTTGAACCCGTATAGGTAGCGAAAACAAGTACCGGGTCGATTACCAATGGAATAGAAACATCATATCCCTCCGGAAAATCAAAACCAACAATTCCATTGTCTAAAGTGAATGTACAGGGTACTGGAAATTTATTGCCATCCTTTATCTGCCAGGCTACAGGTGCAGCTTCTTTGGTTGTTTGAATCGAATTTCTAACAATCAATGCTCCTTCATCCAGAAAAATTTCCTGAGCACCTTCATAAGCTAATTTTATTTCTTTTGGGTCACCACCCGGTTCAACCAGGTAGTCATATTTCATGCCTTCAGATGTGCTGTATAATTTGAGGTCAATATTTGAGTAGAGCTGGGAATAGGTTAATTCCCTGTAATGTTTCACTCCAGTTTTCCAGCCTGAAGGATCTTTCCCTAAATAATAATTCGAGAAATCAGGTCTCTCGTTATTTCCTGAAATCTGAGTTTGTGTATTTGCACCCAGAAATTTTTGCCGGATAACATGAGCTGGTATATTTTCTACCCTAACATTGGATTTACCGTTGTGCAGGTCATGTACTGCAGATAAATCATAAAAATGCCAGGTAAATCCATCATTTTCAAAGTACAACCGACCACCTGGGATTTCGGTCCGGAATTTTACATTTTCAGGAAACTGTCCTTCGTTGCGAACCAGACATAACCCTCCACCCTGATGTGCCAAAAGCAAACCGGGTAAACTGGTCAGTAAAAAGAACACCCAAAACTTCCGCATGCGCGTAGAGGTTAAAATTAATCATTTCATGGCCATAGTGTTCAAACAAACAGGGTTGAACTGCTTAAAACGGGGTTGAATGGTAATTCTGAAAGGGAAAGGAAAACAATTTTTTAGGATGGCTATTCTGTAAACAAAACAGAAGGATTAGTTTTTACAACAATAAAAGAGGCTGCCCTTTTGAGACAGCCTCTTCTTTTAGAAATAAATATTAGTTTAATTTTTTACAGGCAAGAAAGAATATTCTTTTCCGTAAAACATCATTTGTTCTGTAAAATCCGCAGGATATTCAATTTTCACATCCGTGATTTTACCGTCTTTTTCAACTGCAACCAATTTAGGGTTTAGGAATCCGCCGTAAGGTGCGATTTTGAGTTTTTCATAGCGTGCCAATACTTCTTTATGCAGAATTGGATCAACTTTTACACCATAAGTTTCAACAAGACTTTGACCAGCTTTGAAATCACCTTCTGATTTAATGCGTTGCACTTCTCTCAGCAGTTCTCCAAATAGGGTACGTAATTTTTCATAGTTACGGATAACAAAATAAGTTTTATTTTCCTTTGTAACTTTTTCAATTACATTTTCCGCTTTGCCTTTTTCAAATACCCACTGTGCAATGAGCTGACGGTTACGCATGTGGGATTCTTCGATATTATCACCAGGCTTAAGACGAACCAATTGGGTCATCATGCCATTTCTTATATAATCGTTGTATTGCGCTTTTCCAACTTCTAGGGAAGGCATAACACCAATTTCAACGAGCTTATTATCGAGCATATAGTATAAAGCTACCAAGTCCGCACGAGCTTCTTCCAGAGTTGAAGCATAGTTTTTAAGTGTTTCGGCAGGCTGACCTACACCGGGATTGATTTGACCAGAAGCATGACCAATAACCTCATGCATATCTGTATGAAGGTTGTCTCCCAGTGCGCCATATTTTTCTTCAAATTCCAGTTCTTTTTCGTCAAATGCAAATTCCTGCATAAAGCCATTTCCTTTGGCCGCCTGACCATAAGCATAAACGATATTTCCCAGATTTACAGACTTGGAACCATGATCGCGGCGTATCCAGTTTGCATTTGGGAGATTGATACCAATTGGTGTTGAAGGACTTGCATCCCCTGCTTCCACTACCACAGTGATTACTTTTGCCGAAATTCCGGTTACGGTTGGTTTTTTGTGATTGGGCATCAGAGGAGAATTATCCTCAAACCATTTAGCTTCTTTACTGATTGCCGCAATACGTTTTGTAGCTTCCATATCTTTAATGGAAACAACTGATTCATAGGAAGCTCTGTATCCTAATGCATCTCCATAGACTTCTATGAAGCCGTTTACCACATCTGTCCTTGAGGCTGTATCAGCAACCCAGGCGATATTATAGTCATCGAATTTTTTAAGGTCTCCTGTTTTATAAAAATCAACAAGAATTTCCAGTGCTTTTTGTTGTTGAGGGGTTTCGGCAACAGTAATCGCCTTTTCCAACCAGTAAACTATTTTCTCAATAGCCCCGGAATACATTCCGCCAACTTTCCAGGTTTTTTCTACAATCTTGCCATTTTCCTTGACTAATTTCGAATTTAAACCATAGGAAATAGGGGTATTGTTGTTTTTATCAATGATTTTTGAATAATAATCTTCAACTTCTTTTTGAGTTAAGCCTTCGTAAAAGTTATTGGCAGAATTTTTTACGAGATCAACATTTGAATCCAGATTTACTCTTTTAGCATCAACCGAAGGATCGAATAAAATGGGAGTAAGGGTGGTAATCAAAGATTCAGGAGTAAAACCATCTGATGGGAGTTTTGCTGGATCAATTGATTTTACGAGTGTTGCAAAGAATTCCTTGGAGAATTCAGGCATGATTTTAGAAGTAGAATAATGGTGATGTATCCCATTTGAGAAAAATACTCTTTTGGCATAAACCATAAATTGATTCCATTCAGCAGCTTCTTTGTCTCCTTTGTAGTTTTCAATAATAGATTCCAGAGTCTTACGAATCAACAAGTTGTGTTTGTAGTTCTGATCCCAGATAATATCTCTTCCAGACAAGGCTGCCTGATAAAGATAATAGCATAATTCCTTTTCTTTTAAGGATAGCTCATCAAAACCCGGAACTTGGTACCGTACGATTTTCAGGTCTGCGAATTGTTCAGTCAGAAATTTAAATTCCTTTTCTGAGGATGCGTTGGCGTTGTCTTCCACTTTTTTACAAGATTCAAGGATGAAAAGGGCGCAACAAAATAGGAGGGCCAGATAAAGCCGTTTTACCTTCATGTTTTAAAATATGCTCAAATTTAGGATTTTAGGAATATCAGGAATTTTCTTTTCCTGACTTTTTACTTTTCTTCTCTTTTGGTTCAGCTTCTGTTTGCGCTGAAATTTTATGTTCCAGGTGGTCTATTCTCTCTTTCAGGGTTTCCAGTTGTTTTGTCAATGAAGGAAATACCGCATCCTGAGCACTTTTTTTTAGTTCATCCCCTTTTGTTAGAATCTCTTGTTTGTTTTTTTCATATAATGCTTTAATCTCTTCAAGGATTTTATTGCCTTCCTGTGAGACTTCGTCATCTTCTATGTGTAAGTCTTTTACAAAACTTTTGAGTTTTTTACCGCTTAGAGCAACCAGCCCTAATGTTTTAACTGCAATTTTTCGGAATAATTCTTTTTCTTCCATTTCTTTTAATACTTTTAAATCTCAAACAGAAATTTAAGGCAAATAATTTAAAAATGACACCATTTAATTATCAAAAAGGAAATCCGGTAAGGATCTTATCGCTGGATGGCGGGGGTTCTTGGGCTTTGTTGGAGGCAAAAGCATTAGGGAATATGTATGGAGATAATACTCCAGGTCATGAAATTCTGAACAGATTTGATTTTGCCATTGGAAATTCTGGCGGAAGTTTAATTCTGGCTGGTTTGGCCTGTGGATTTACACCTGCCCAGATGATTGAAAAACTTAAAAACGAAACTTTAAGAAAAAAAATATTTTCAAAATTCACTGGTTTATTAAATACAATAACTTTTGGTGCCTTTGGGCCAAAATATGTAACTGATAAAAAGCTTTCCGGTCTTCAGGAAGCATTAGGAAAAAATGTTACGAATCCATTATCAACATTTGGCGCAGGAAACGGATTCAAAGCAAGATTGCTTATTTGTGGATTTAACTATTTCAGAGAAAGGGCAGAGTTCTTTCGCACAGATAATGATTCTCCATCAGCATCCTTTGTAATTGAAAAAAGAAACCTGGGAAGTGGCCATTCCGGTTCTGGAAGTGAACTTACTTTACTTGATGCAATACACGCTTCCTCAAATGCTCCTTTAAATTACTTTAATAAACCAACCAAGGCAGAGATTAAAGGATCTGCTCCAAGATATTATTGGGATGGTGCTGTTGGAGGATACAATAATCCGGTTCTTGCAGGAGTAATTGAAGTTTTGTCTTATGGAGTATCCATTGAGGATATTCATGTTTTAAGTATTGGTACAGGAACAGCGCCACGCCCCGTATTAGAAATTGGAGAATCCTTTACCAATAAAAAGTTGGTTGTTTCTACTGGAGATGAAATAAGCCTGATAAAGGATGTCCAAAAAATGGCAACAAGCATTCTTGCCGATCCACCAGATGCTGCCTCATTCATGGTTTCGGTGCTTCTTGATCCGTCCTTGCATAAGGAAACGCCAAACTTTGTAAGAATGAGTCCGGTAGCATGCCCGGAATACAAGAATAAAATTTGGGACATTCCTGTGGTTTATAAAGATAAACCCGCAGATTTTATAAAATTAATTGATCTTGATATGGATGCTGTAAAACAGGAAGAAGTATTATTAATAGATCAGTTCGGTGATCACTGGCTTAAGGATGAAGTAAAAAATCAGGGCATTCGATCCAATAAGTTTTATGAACCTACCATTGGTCAGGGTAAATTCAGTGAAGCAAAACGTGCCTGGTTGAGTAAAAATCCGTGATTACCTTTTGGTTTCTTTTAGGATCAGGAATATTTCTCCGTCTTGTCCCATTTCGGACATTCGTTCAAATCCTGCCTGACAAAATATATGTTCAGCCAATCCATTGCGTTTGTCAATGCTGGTTCTGATTTCCTGACAGGAGTAACTGTTTTTGAGTTTTTCCAATAGGAGTTTCAGTGCTTTTTCTCCAAGTCTTTTCCCCTGATATTGTTCATCTATCATAATTCGGGTTATCCAACAGATTCCATTGTTCTGATGCGTCATGGCAAATCCGACGGGAGTATTATTCAGCAGTATTCCTTGCAGGTCAAAAGCTTCGAACTTCGATTGTGCGATTGAAAATAAATTAGAAGGTAAATAGGCGGCTTGGTCTTTGGCTGGTTGTAAATTGGCATATACCTCCCAATTAAAACGGGTTAAGGGTTCAAAATGCAATGTCCCATATTCGGTTTCCATAACTATTGTTGATTGATATAAATCCCTTCATCAGTAATATACCCTTTGATCAATTTTAATTCGCCATCTCTCTGTTCGAAGGTGATTAATACGGTTTCTTCATTTTGCCATGCAACTGTACAATTTTCTTTACTGATTCTTTTCGCATAAATGGCAAATTCCGTATTCTGTACTTTAGTCCCTCCCGTAATTTTAAGAGATACTTTCAACGGGTCGGCAGGTAATCCTGTTGTTGCAGAAATCTCGATTTTGTTTTTACCGGATGGCGAAGAAGAGGTAATTATCTCGCTTGGTTCGGTACAACTAAATGTTAATAAAACAATAAAGGTTACTAAAACTGGAAAAACGAAATTTCTCATCAGAACATTTTTTTTGGTGATGTGGCTGCTATTCCCTTCAGGTAAGCAGGTTCAAAGGTAATCAGGTTTTCGAAAATTTTTTTTTCGAATTTTTCGGCTATAATATTTCCAAAATTTCCAGCAGAAGGGAGGATATTTTTCATCCATTTATTTCCTTCAACTGACAAAATCAAGTCTGAACATTTGTCTGCACCTGGCCCCAGGCATATTAATGAACCTTTTGTTTTCCATTCCTGAAACATTTCCTGATTCAGTATGACTGGAGAAACATCTGAAAGCAATAATCCTTCAGTAGAATAAAAGGCACAATACACCTCCATTCTTCTTGCGTCCAACATTGGACAAACGGTATAGCCGGATAGTGAAGCAAGCCTAAGTGCTGTTTGGGCCATTCCCTGTAAAGTATCCAGAGAAATTAAAGGAAGGTCGCTTCCAAAAGCAATGCCTTTTGCCGTAGCTAGTCCAACCCTTAGTCCTGTATATGAGCCAGGGCCTGATGAAATACCTATAGCTGAAAGTTGTGATATTTTAATGCCAGCATTCTCCAGGCATTGTTGAATAAGTGGAGCCAGAGTTGATGCGTGCTGGTTTTCAGTATACGTTTCACAAAGGGAAATCAAGGCACTTCCTTTAAATACCGCTACAGAACAAACCTTAGTGGAAGTTTCAAGAATTAAAAAAAAGTGTTCCATCCCTGGATGTTGCATTCAACCTACTACTTAACCTTGCAAATTAATATACATTCACATTTGTATTGTATAAAGTTAAGGTTCGTTCCGGTATGTAAGGTAACTTTACAAGTAACAGTACAATGCATTTAAATACGTTTACATTACTGTCTGTTGCAAAAGAACTTAATGTTGCCATGCAGCAGGCGGTTTTACAAGAAACATTTAGTCAGGATAAAGATGAACTGATTCTTGCATTTCATATGCCTGATCAATCAAATTTGTTTCTTAGAATTTCATGTAAACAAAATTTTCAGTATGTTTTTGCACAATCTTCCTTTGGAAAAGCAAAAAGTAATGTCGCAGACTTATTTCCTCAGCTTAAGGATAAAAAGTTTCGCAAAGCCATTGCATATGGTGGGGAAAGAAGGCTAGACCTATTATTTGAAGGAAATGCAAAACTTGTTTGCCTTATGTTTGGAAAACAGGCCAATGTGGCCTTGTTGCTTCCAGGAAGAAAAGAACCTGTGCTTTTTCGTTCGGCTGTTTCAGAAGGAAAAATTATTCCAGATTTGGTGTATGAGAAAGAAAGTGACTTTTTAGAACGCGTATTGAAGTCTGCAGAACCAATTAAATTTCCATTTGTAGACAAACAGTGGAAGGAGGAAATTGAAACAAGGACTTTAGGTGGAAAAAGTAAGGAGGAGGCATTTGAATCATTAATTAAAGAAGCAAATTCCGGTACTTTTTTTTTAACCGGACTTGATTACGGTGAGCCGGAATTCTGGTTGTTTAAACCAACTAACAAGACCTCCATTACTGTTAATTCTGTTCTGGAGGCATTGCAAAAATTTATTGTCTGCAGCCTTAAAAATGAAGGTATTCTTCAGAATAAAAAGAAAGCGGTTGGTTTTTTCTCTAAAAAACTCAAGTTAAATCATTCAAGACAAATGGAGGCCGAAACCCGTCTAAGGGTTCTTGAAACACTAAGAAATGAAGAGGAGATTGGTCATTTGATTTTGGCTTCTGCACATTGTATTCCTGAAAAAGCAGAAGATATTGAACTCGAAGATTATTACCTGGGAGGCACGATCAGAATAAAGTTAAATAAGGAATTGAACCCTCAGCAAAATGCACAGCGATATTATCGCAAACATAAAAACCGAAATCTTGAAATAACACACCTTCTGCAATTGCTGGAATCGGCTTCGCAGGAAATACAGAAAGCAAATCAGGCGCTTAATGATTTAGAATTGGTAAATGATGCCAAAGAATTTAAAGCATGGCAGAAAAAACACAATTATGAGGAAATTTTAGGCAAGGAAATACAGGAAACAGTAAAACCATATCGGGAATTTATTTTTGAGGGATATGAAATTTGGGTAGGAAGAAATGCTAAAGCAAATGACCTTATGACCACTAGATTGGCTCATAAAGAAGATTTATGGTTGCATGCATCGGATGTGGCAGGAACGCATGTAATAATTAGACATAAATCCGGAAAAATTTTTCCGGTTGCAGTTATAGAATATGCAGCCGGACTAGCTGCATATTTTTCAAAAAGCAAAGGGAACACTTTGGCAGTTGTTCAGTATACTCCCAAAAAATATGTTAGAAAACAAGGAAAACTTGCGCCTGGAAAGGTGATTCTGGAACGTTTTGAAACGCTTTTAATCAAACCGCCAGAACAAGTATAAGCTTATTTAGTTTTGTAAAAAAATCGTTTACCAATTCCTTTTTATGCGCATCTTAAAGTGTTGCTTGGAAGGTAAGGTTTTTCGAAATTCAACCCGGAATTATGCCAAAACAAGTAATTTTAAATTACTTAACAATTCTGAATGGTTCGGTATTTTTTCTTATTTAAAATCAAGAAAAAACATAAAAACTTGTTTGATGAAAGGAAATTGGAAGTGTAAAATAAAAAAGCCCGAATTTATTTCGGACTTTTCGGAGATGTTCTGGTGCCCAGGACGAGATTCGAACTCGTACACCCTTTCGGGCGCCACCCCCTCAAGATGGTATGTCTGCCAGTTTCACCACCTGGGCTTGCGTGATTCCGATGGGATTCGAACCCATGACCCTTTGATTAAAAGTCAAATGCTCTACCAGCTGAGCTACGGAATCAATTTACCTTCAAAAAAGGAACACAAAATTACGGCAATGAATCTTATTGTCAAGCAGTTTTTTAAAAAATATTTGTTATACTTCCTTTTTACTGTAATCTCTTGTGTTTCACCTGATTCAGGATTTGGAGCTATACTGGATGATGCAAATGCGGCCTTTGAAAATGGAAAATACGAAAAGTCGCTTCAATTATTTAATCAGGTAAAAGATATAACAGAACTGAAAAAAGCGGATTTGTATAGGATGGCGTTCTTGAATGAGAAGATAAATAACTACCCAGAGGCACTCTTCTACCTAAATAAAATACTTTTGGAGTATGGAAACGATGCTGCTTTATCTGCAAAAATTAAAAAACTGGAATCTAAACTTGGTTTTTACAGCACCGGTTCTGCCTATAGCAGGTTTGGATTTGCTTGGATTTTTGCAAGGTTTAGTTGGATTTTTATCCTTTTGCTGGTTTTGAGTTCATTTGCGTGCACAGTTGGTTTATGGAAATCTAATAGGGTTCTTATACAAATTGGGTTGCCCTTTGCAGGCGTTATTGCCATTATAATGATAAGCTCCAAATTCCTGCTACCCAACCCTTTGATTTTAATTGCTGAAACAACACCTTATTCCATGGCTTCTTATGGTGCAAATATGGAAGGAGATAACGAACCTTCAGGAAAAGTTGTTCTGGGGGTCAGAAAAACAGATCTGTGGGTAAAAATCAGACAAGGAAATGAGACTAAGTGGGTGAGGACATTGGCTGTCAGGGAATTATAGAAAGATAACTAATTATCTTTCTCTGCCAAATTCCATTAAAAAGGCCTTTATGAAATCATCCAGGTGACCGTCCATAACAGCCTGAACATTGCTGGTTTCCACATCTGTTCTCAGGTCCTTAATTAGTTTATATGGGTGAAAAACATAGTTTCTGATTTGAGAACCCCATTCAATTTTCTTTTTATTGCCTTCTACTTTTGCCTTTTCCGCATCTCTTTTGTCAATCTCAATTTGATAAAGTCTGGATTTAAGCATTTTTAATGCTTTTTCTTTATTCATTATTTGAGATCTTTCCTGTTGACACTCAATAATCAAGCCTGATGGAGCATGGGTTAACCTCACCGCAGTTTCAACCTTATTTACATTCTGACCTCCTTTACCACCAGCTCTAAAAGTATCCCAAGTGATATCCGAAGGATTGATATCAATTTCTATGGTGTCGTCAATCAGAGGATATACAAAAACTGAAGCAAAGGAAGTATGTCTTCTTGCATTGCTATCAAAAGGTGAAATTCTTACAAGTCTATGTACGCCTCCTTCTCCCTTTAGGTATCCAAAAGCAAAATTGCCCAGCACTTCCAAGGAACAGCTTTTAACCCCAGCACCATCCCCCGCAACTTCATCTACAACTGCAGCTTTGTACCCATGCTTTTCTGCATACATAATATACATACGCATTAAAATTTGAGCCCAGTCCTGTGCCTCTGTTCCGCCTGCACCTGCATTTATTTCAATTACACAATCCAACTGGTCTTCTTCTTTGGAAAGCATATTTTTAAACTCCAAGTCTTCAATTGTTTTAAGAACCTGGGCAAATTGCTCATCTATTTCTGCTTCAGTTGCATCGCCGGATTTGAAAAAGTCAAAAAAGATTTCAAGATCTTTCATTTTTGCATCAACCTCTTCAAAGGCATCTGTCCATATTTTAATGGATCGGTTGTGCTTTAATACTTTTTCAGCTGCTTTTGGATCTTCCCAAAAATCAGGTGCCTGAGTTTTCTCCTGTCCTTCTTTTAATTCCTCGATTTTGGCATCGTAGTCAAAGAAACCTCCTCAACGCTTCACATCGCGTTCTAAGATCTTTTAGCTGATCTGTAGTCATGCCGCAAAGGTATGAAAAAGGCTTTTACTTCTCTTTTACCCGTTTTTATCCTTTACCTTAACAAGAAAAAGGTCTTTGCGGAACTCGATTTCCGAATCAGTATCAATTGGCAAAACCATTTTCTGCCATTTCTGGGTGGGTTGAAACCGATAATCCTGACTACCATAGCTGAAACCAAATGGCATATTAAAATCCTTTTCCGTTTCCTTCCATCTGTAGGAAAGTGTTATGTTTTTATTGTCCTTTTTAATTGAATATTCTAAACAAGGTAATTGTGTTTTTGTTAGATAATGTGAAAATACCGGATTTAGATTAGTATTAGTCTTTATACAAAAATATTCTATAATATCCTCACTGGTAACAATTTTTTCTTTAAAGGTGTCACAAGTTGTGCGGAGAGTTTTGAACCAAACTGTATCATTGTCAACCATATTTCTAAGCGAATGAAGCATCCATGCTCCTTTATAATACTTATCAGAATCTTTCCAGTCTTGAAAATTTACCCCTAAAGGTCCAAGAATTGGACTTTTATTCGCAATGAGCATTTTTTGAGTATTCAAATAACTACAGGCCTTTTTAAATCCATAATAGTATTCCATGTACAAGGCTTCTGCATAGGTAGTAAAAGATTCATGGACCCACATTTCCGCATGATCTCCTACAGAAATCGAATTTCCCCACCATTCATGTCCGCTTTCATGCACTATGATATAGTCAAATTTCCATATATTTTGTTTTAAATGATTACCATATGCAATTGCATTTTGATGTTCCATTCCCCAGTACGATGTTTCAACTAAAGTGTATTCATCGCTCCAGAATGGATATGGGCCAAAGTAATGCTCAAAAGCTTTAAGCATTTTAAAGACCTCTCCTTTAAAGTGTATTTTTGATTCATTTATTGGATTATTTAATACATAATAATTTATCTTATGAATACCTGTTTCATTTAGAAAGGTATCTCTTATCAACGTATATTTTCCTAAATTAAAGGTAACATTGTAGGAGTTTATAGGATGGGTTACTTTCCAGCGAAACCTGGTATATCCGTTTCTTAGTCTTTGGGTATCTCTAAGTATGCCATTAGAAACACAAAATAATCCTGTAGGAACCTCAAAGGTCATGTGCATGCTGTCAGGTTCATCACTCAGATGATCTTTCAAAGGCCACCAAGAACTAGCTCCCATGCCTTCGCACGCAGTGCCTACCCAAGGATTACCCAAACTATCCTGCCTCCAAACAAAACCTCCATCCCATGGGGGTTTAATTGCTTCAATCGGCTTGCCATGGTAACTTATTTTAACTTGACTTTTACCATTACTAACACTTTTATATTCCGGATATACAAAGAAAGCATTGCCTTCTCTTTTAAAATCAATTCGTTTACCTGCCTGGCTTACACTATCAATGATTAGATTTTCAAAAAGGTCAAATTGTAATGTATCTGAGGCATTTATTAAGGTAAAGTAAATTGTATTAGAGCCTGATATAGTTTTGTTTTCAGGATTTACTTGTAAAAAAAGGTCATAAAAGGTAACATCATAACAATTTCTGAAAGAATTTAAAGTGCCTCTAAGACTATCCTGACGTGAAAAGGAAGTTTGACTTTGTGCAATGCCTGAAAGTTCACTTAGTTGAAAAATCAGAAAAAATAAATAGAATAATTTTTTTAAGATCATTAAATTAAATAAAGTAATATCCAAGTAATAAGTAAAACCGGGAATAAATATTTTAAAGAATATTTGAGGATATAACTGAGAAAGTCAGGCATTTTTACTCCATTTTGTTCTGCAATTGCTTTAACCATAAAATTTGGACCATTCCCAATATAAGTCATTGCTCCAAAGGCCACTGCTGCAAAAGAAATTGCAGACAAATATTCAATTGTTTCAGGATGTACCAGACCAGATGAAAAAGTTTTTACATCTAGGGGAACGCCTGAATTTAAACCGAATTTGGTCATGGCAGCAGCAAGAAAATTGACATAGGTTGGCGCATTATCAAGAAAAGAGGAACAAATCCCTGTAGCCCAATACAAAGTGTTTGTAGTAAGGCTGTTCATCCCTTCAGGAGTGGCTGCTACTTTTTCGACCCACTGTAAGGCAGGGATCATGGTCATGAATATTCCTATAAACAGAAAGGCTACTTCTGCAATCGGATCAAAATTAAAATCGTTCGATTTATGAATTGATTTTTTTGTACTAAAATAACTTACTGCTGCCAATATTAATTGTAAGATTTCACGTATAATTGAAAACCTATTTCCGTCAATTGTTAATGCAGGAACTTCCGGGAAAATATTTGGATCTATAAACACTGTTAGGATAATAAAAAACAGAATTATGAAATTTTGTTTTCCTTTAATTGTTATTTTGCCAGTATAAAACTTAGATTTATCAATATTAAATGAATTATTTTTATTATCTAGAACCCAGAATACTAAAGAAAGTAAAATCATTGACACAATCCACGGAGCAATTGAATGCTGAATCATCCAAAAAAATGGAACACCTTTTAAGAAGCCCAGAAACAATGGAGGGTCACCAATGGGTGTTAAAGCTCCTCCAAGATTGCTTACAAAAAATATAAAAAAAACAATGAGGTAGGGCTGCATCCGGTCTTTGTTCATTCTAATCATTGGACGGATTAGCAGCATAGAGGCTCCAGTTGTGCCAATAAGATTTGACAAAATTGCTCCAACCAACAAAATAATCAAGTTGACTTTTGCATTTCCTGGCCTGCTTATTTCTATATGTATCCCTCCGGAAGCTATAAATAAAGGAATCAACAATGAAACAAATGAAAAATACTCAAAAAAGGCATGTATTGGAGAATGACTATCTCCAAGAATAACAACGTAATAACCTGCAACAAATAATCCTAAGCCAACCGCAATTGGCTTAAAATATTTATGCCAGAAATGAGCATATAATACTGGTCCGGAGGCAATTAAAAATAATAGCGAAAGAAAAGGTAACACCAACCAGCCAGGAGCTCCATTTTTTTGAATGTCATTCGCTGAAACCTTTAAGCAAAGGAATGAAAACCCTAATGTTAAAAGCGCAATATGTTTTAATTTATTCAAACAGATAATTTGTTTAACGCAATTTCATATGCTGTTTGAGTAAGCCCTTTTCCGGTTTTATTTTGAGCGTATATCTCTAAAAGCGCTGCCTTAATACAATTTGAAACATCCTCAAAAATTGCATTGTCCTCAAAAATTGCGTCTTGTTTCATGAGGTAGGCAAAAACTCTTGCCATTCCACAATTGGCAATAAAATCCGGAATCAAGGAAATTGTATTGTCTGTTTTAAGAGCAATCGGCCCCAGAAATATTTCCGTTTCTTCAAATGGAACATTTGCACCGGGAGATATTACCTCAAGTCCGTTATGAATTAAAATATCAACGGAATCAGCACTTACCATTCTGCTACCTGCATTGGGTGTGAAAATTTCTGCTTTGGTATTCCAAAATTGCTTTTGTGCTTCCTCGAATGCGACTCCCTTGCTTTCAAATATTTCTTTTCCGTTTTTTTGTATAAGTAATTGACCAAGAAATGCTTCGCTGAATCCTTCTTCATTCACTAATGCCCAATCTCGGTCTAAAATACCCACCACTTTAATACCCATCTGTGTGAGGTACCAAGCTGCTGGACCACCTACATTTCCAAATCCCTGTACGAGGGCTCTTTTACCAGCAAATCCCTGATTGTTAATTTCATATTGATGCTTGATCGCTACAGCCACCCCATACCCTGTAATTAAATCTGCAACCATAAAGAACTTATCCTTGGAGGGCAGGAATTGTTTATTTGAAACAACCTTACTTACTCCTTTGGTAAGTTGCCCAACCAATACTTTTTTTAAATCGCCATCTTTTGCAAGATGTCCATTGACAATACCTTCCTGGGGATGGAGTAAACCAAGCTTATAAGTTACAGGAATTACCTCATGGATTTCATCCACATTTAAATCACCACCTGTACCATAATAGCTCTTCAACAATGGTAAAACGGCTGCATACCACCTGTTTAGTACACCAGCTTTTCTGGGATCCTGTGGATCAAAATTTATTCCAGATTTGGCTCCGCCTATTTGGGGACCTGCAACAGAAAATTTAATTTCCATGGTTTTTGCTAGTGAAACCACTTCGTGCAGATTCAATCCTTTTCTCATGCGGGTTCCACCACCAGCAGCACCTCCTCGTAAAGAATTAATAACTACCCAGCCTTCAGCCTCGGTTTCTCTGTCTTTCCAGCTGAAAATTATTTCGGGTGATTTTTCCTCAAAGGATTTAATTTTTTGAAGCATGCGGATTTTAAGCCGTAAAAATAGAAATTTAGGCTTCAGCTATGTTTCGCGATTTGTTAGACCTTGTTTTTCCCGAATTGTGTTCTGGGTGCAGAACGCCACTTTCCAGACAGGAACAAGCTATTTGTGGTTCTTGTTTATCCCAATTAGAATTGACAGAATTTGAGCAAAGGCCTACTCAAAATGATGTTTTTTTTCGATCTGCAGGAAAAACCAATATTGCAGGCGCTGCCGGTTTGTACTTTTTCGATAAAAAAGGAATTCTACAGGTCATAATGCATGAGTTTAAATACAGGAATAATATTAAATCCGGAGCATTGCTCGGAAGAATATTTGCCTCAAAACTTTCAGATTCAGGATTTTTTTCCGGAAATGAAACTTTAATTCCGGTACCGCTACATCCTAAAAAACTGAAAGAACGGGGATATAATCAATCTGAAATATTTGCTGAGGCTATTGCAGAAAGGTGTGGAATAGAAATAAAACCAGAATGGTTGATTCGAACCTTTTATACCCAAAGTCAGACCGGGAAGGATAAAAATCAGCGTTGGGAAAATGTGAAAGATGCGTTTGAATATAAAGGGCCTAAGGACGTTACGATAATTTTATGTGATGATATCATTACTACGGGATCTACATTGGAGGCTTGCGCAAGCTGCCTGCAAAAATCAGGTATTGACTCTGTTAAAATTCTGACCCTTGGTGTAGCCAGGTCATGAGTTTAACCAAGATTTTCTAAATGCCTTTGTGCTTTCTGTTTCAGTTTTAGAATTACAAATACCCCAATCATAAAAATGGTAATCGCCTTTTTCAATCCAAATTTCTTTTTGGATGCCTGATCTTAAAATCTTGAAAAGACATTTCGTCCTATCCAGCAAAAGGCTAAAATCGGATTCTTTAGACGTTACAGTATGAATCTCATCAACTGAAATAATAATATCCCCACAAGCTAAAAAGTCAAAAGCTGGACAATCTTCCTGAATGCTTTCAATGGTCATACCCTTGCCTTCCTGAATTGTTCCTAGGCCAAAGTAAGAAAGCAAGGCTGATTCTGATTCAATTCGCTCAAGCTCCAGTCCTGCAAACCTTAGTGCTTCCTTAAGTAATGGCTCAAGGGGTGAAGAGGAATCATATAAGGCATGTAATAGAGATGATGCTTCATTGCCGGAGTACTGATTAATTAAATTATAATAATCTGATTTTGAATATCCAATTCCTGTTTTTCCAAAACGATAATACATTTCTTTCATAATCTGATCAAGAGAATGATTCCACTTTCCACGGAGAAAGAGATCTAGAATCATAGCGGCAATTGCACCTTTGTGGTAAAAGGAAATTTTTCTTCCTGGAACACCTAAGGAATAACCGTTTATCCAGCTGTCAAAAGATGCTTTACTTAAGGAAATATGATTCCTTCCCGGTAGCCTGAAATGCTTTTTAAAAACGGTTCTCAGAGACCCAAAAAAAGCTTGTTCAGAATAAATTCCTGCCCGGATAAGCATAAGTTCACCATAATAGGTGGTAACTCCTTCTGTAACAAAATGAAGCTCGGTAAATTGTTCCTTATCAAAATTATAGGGTTGTAATTCAACGGGTCTTATTGCCTTGACATTCCATTGATGAAATAATTCATGAGAAAGCAGACTAAGTATTTCAGCAGTTTCAATCTCTTTACCATCGGCATGGTCACTTCCTAAAACATTTACTGAGCCTGCAGAATGCTCAACGCCATGATACGCTTTCCAGGGCAAGAGATGCAAAAGAAAGGTATAGGAAGGTACAGGTGCACCTCCAAATAACTCCATTTGTTTCAGAGTAAAACTTTCTAAGGACTCATTTAACCCAGTAAGGTCTTTATTTGCAGGATTATTGATATAAATGGAATAATCCGTTCCCAACATTGAGTATCTATGCCGAATCAAATTTGGTCCTGCCAGAAATGGCGAATCTGCCAACTCATCATAGGATAATGCTAAAACAGAATTTCCTTCTGTAATTGGAAGCATTCCTGTATATCCGAATTGTTCTGGCAATCCTAATATAAGTTTACAGGGCATTTCCTCCATACCCACAATATACAAGCAGGAATTTACTGGATTCACTGACCAAATGCCTTCATCCAAGTAGGTTGACCCGGCATTTAATAGAGGAGAATATAATTTATAACAGAACTTAAATGAATGATTTTCAGGATTATCCACCTGCCACGTTCTGGAATTCGTTTTCTTAAAGGATAAAACCCGACCTGTGAGAGAAATTACTTGTTCATCAATAACATTTACTGCGAAAGAACCTGCCTCGTATCTGCCCGGTCTCCAAAGGGGCATTATCAGGTCTGTCCTTGCAGAATTATTTGGCGGAACAGTGATACAAATTTCAAATAAATGATCCTTTGCTGAAAAAGATGAGATATGGTAGGTAATCATGCTTGGTTAAATTAGTCAAAAGCATTATCTTTGCAACTCTTTTGTAAAAAATAATACCGGAATGAAAAGGACGTTTCAGCCCAGCCGTCGGAAAAGACGCAATAAACACGGTTTTCGTGAGCGCATGTCTACCGCTAATGGCAGAAGGGTGTTAAAAGCCCGTCGTGCAAAAGGCCGTCACAAACTTACAGTTAGTGACGAGAAAAGACACAAACATTAATCAGAACTGCCCGCCAGAAGAACCCACTAATATCGGGTTCTCATTTCCGGTAGAAGAAAGACTTAAAAATCGAAAGTGTATTGACAGACTTTTTAAGTCTGGTCGGAAAATAACTACTGCTTCCATAAAAGCAGTTTTTTATTTGTCCAATGAGGCTGATGATACTTCAACCCTAAAAGTTGCTTTTGCTGTCCCCAAAAAGGCCATTCGAAAAAGTAATAAAAGGAATACCTTAAAACGAAGGATGAGGGAATCTTATAGATTACACAGGCAACCTCTCAAAGCATTTCTTCAAAATAAAAGCCATTACTTGGAAGTAATCTTCATTTTTCTTGGAAAAGAGATTTTGTCCTATCAGGTAATTGAAAAGGATATTCTTTATTGTCTTGAAAAACTAAAAGGTGAAATTCATTAGTGCCTTCCTGATCTTTCTTGTAAGGGTGTATCAATTGGTCCTTTCTCCTTTGTTTGGCCCAGCATGCAGATTTACACCTACCTGCTCAGCATATGCAATTGAAGCATTCAGAAAGCATGGCCCTTTTAAAGGTTTTTGGCTTGCCTTAAAAAGAATTTTACGGTGCCATCCTTGGGGTGGACATGGGCATGATCCTGTTCCGGACTAAACATTATTTTTCAAATGCCTAAAAAATGATTTATTTGCAATAAATTATTGAAGCCATTAAATTAAAATGAAACTTCGGATAGTGTTAATTCTAATATTATCCCTTCTATTCTTCAACAAATCTTTTGCAATTTCCAGTGACACACTTGATGTTTCACAGGAATTGACAGAACTGAAAAAAGCGGTTTTTAAGGATCCTGACGGAGTTAGACAAAAAGTTGAGAGCATTCTTCAATCGTCTCTCATCGAAAATTATCCCCGATTTAATTATCTGGCCTGGATGATTCATGGAACAACCCATGCATTTCAGGGTAATTTCCTAAAAGCTAGAAATTCATACTATAAAGCCCAGCAACAAGCATTGGCAGCAAAGGATGAAATTGCCATTGGGAATGCCAAAGCATATGTTGGAATTACTTTTTTACGAGAAAGTAAATATTCTCAGGCTTTGGAATATTTTTACGACGGTCTGAAAATCCTTGAAAAATACCCCGGTTCGGAAGAACTCGGAATGCTGTATCTTAATCTTTCTGCACTATATTATGAATTATCTATCTATGATGATTGTATTGATTTTTCTAAAAAAGCCCTTAAAGTATTTGAAAAATTAAAGGATGACAGAAGATTAGCCGCAGCTTTGAATAACCTTGGAAATGCATATCTGGAATTAACAATGCCGGATACAGCATTTAAATATTATGCAGAAGCACTGAGCCATAATATTAAGTTAAATAACCATCTGGAAATGGCGAGGAATTATCAAAATCTTGCTGAAATTTATAAATCAAAAGGGAATACAACACTCGCATTAGAATATCTCAGTTTCTCAGATTCGGTGTTTGATGAGAAAAAATATGCGATTGGAAGAGTTTCGGTTAAAAATGATCTGGCAAGATTATACCTTTTGCTTAACCAATTAGATTCTGCGAATTTTTATGCAAAACTTGCTTTTGAACTGTCTGATTCCATTAATTCAGGAACTCACCTACAGGAGGCGTCCTATACCCTTTATAAAATCAATAAACGGAAAAACAATGTAAATGAAGCCTTTAAGTGGCTGGAATATTATTCTAGCCTGAAAGATTCTCTCATGAATCTAGAAGTTTCAGAAAAAAATAATAAACTGATAAAAGGGTATGAAATAATTGTAAAAGAGTATGACAATCAACAACTCAGAGAACAAAATGATGTGAATATAAAAATGGTGCAAAATCAAAGACTGAATATTATTATAGTTTGGTTTTTTTGTTTAGTGCTGTTAGCTGTATCCGCATATTCTTATGCAGGAAACCTAAAACAAAAGAAAGTACTAAAAGAATTAACCTCTTTGAATCACCATCTGGATACCCAAAAAACAGAATTGGAACAAATGCTGAAGCAAATTGAATCTCAGAGAAGACTCTCTGGAATTCAAAAGGCAAAACTTGAAGCTGCCGATCATGTTAAAAACAGCATTTTCAACATGATAGCTCATGATATCCGAGGACCAATTGCAAACCTGACCACCATGATAGTCATGTTGAGGGAAGAGCATTTGTCTATGGAAGAATTTAGGGAATTGCTGGCCGAAACATATAAAATCTCTCAGAATACTCTGGGAATGATTGAATCTCTGTTTACCTGGACACGATCTCAATTGGAGGGTTTTCACCCGATTATTGAAAAAATATTGGTAAAAAACATTTTAGAAACAGCTGTTAGTCAGGCTAGAACTGCTGCAGATCCTAAAAATATTTCAATTAATGTTTCTGCGCCTCATGATATCATGGTAACCGCTGATCGTGAAATCCTCCTTTCTGCTATTCGCAATATCCTCGCAAATGCAATTAAGTTCAGCCACCCCGGTGGTAATATTCAGATGAATTGTGGGGAAGACCTTGGAATGATTTTTATTGAAATTCAGGATGAAGGAATCGGTATGGATGAAAGTAAATTGAAACGCTTAATGGATTCAAGAACTATTGAATCTACCCTTGGAACCGCTGGAGAGAAAGGTTCAGGACTTGGGCTTATACTCACAAGAGATTTTATTTCAATTTGCGGAGGCTCCTTAAAAGTTAAATCTGTTCCCGGAAAAGGCTCAACCTTCACCATTCGAATGAATAAATCCTGAGAGATATGCAAATAGGGGCATTATTTCTTTCCATGAATCGTTAGTACTTTTAACTGTTATTTTTTTGATGAATAAATTTTTCAAATCTCTTTGGGTGAGATTAGCCGCTTTGGGTCTGAGTATTGTAATGATTACTGGTTTTGCCGGAACTACCTCAGAAGAGCAATATTTTGAAATAGCAAAAAACATAGATATTTTTGGCAAATTATATAGAGAAGTTTATTTAAGCTATGTTGATGAGGTTGAGCCTGGAAAATTTATGCGGGAAGGTATTGATGCAATGCTGGAATCCCTGGATCCATTCACCCAATTTATTAGTGCAAGTGAAATAGAAGATTTTAAATTTATGAATACCGGTCAGTATGGCGGTATTGGGGCTGTGGTTACCAATGTGAATAATAAAGTTATTGTCACTGAAATCTATGAAGGAAATCCGGCCCAGAATGCGGGACTTGAAGCTGGTGATGAAATTGTTAAAATTGATAACCTGGATGTTGATGGCAACAAAATGGACAATCTGGATATCAGAAATTTACTCCGTGGTCAACCCAAAACAGGAGTTAAAATAACTGTAAAACGCCCTGGCAGTGCTGGTACTCAGGTAATAGAAGTGATGCGGGATGACATTAAAATCAAAAATGTACCCATTTTTAAAATGGTTAGTAAAGAGGTAGGATATATCAGCCTTACTGGATTTACTCAAAATGCTTCCGGCGAAGTACGTCAGGCTTTTGAACAGTTAAAAAAAGAGAATCCGGAAATGAAAGGCCTTGTTCTGGACTTGAGAGGTAATCCGGGTGGCCTATTATTTGAAGCAATTGAAGTTTCAAACCTATTCATTCCAAAGGGTGAAAAAGTAGTTGAAACACGGGGTAGAATTTCTGGCGCAACCAAAGTATATCAGGCGATGAATACACCTGTTGACCTTGAATTGCCAGTTTGTGTGCTGGTAAACAGAGGAAGTGCTTCGGCCTCAGAAATTGTTTCTGGAGTACTTCAGGATCTCGACAGAGGTCTGATTCTGGGGCAACGATCCTATGGAAAAGGATTGGTTCAGAATACGCGCCCGCTTAGTTATAATGCCCAGGTGAAAATTACTACAGCTAAATATTATACCCCTAGCGGAAGATGCATTCAAGCAATTGATTATACCCACAGAAATGAAGATGGTTCAGTTGGAAAAATCCCCGATAGCCTGATGACCTCCTTTAAAACAAAAGCCGGGAGAGTCGTTTACGATGGGGGTGGTATAAAGCCAGATCTTGTGATTGAGAGACCTGATTTACATAAAATAACTCAGGACCTCCTCAGTAAAAATGTCATTTTTGATTTTGCCACTCAATATAAACTTGATCATCCTTCCATGGCTCAACAACCTGAGGAATTTGTTATAACAGATGAAATTTATCAGGCTTTTACTGATTTCTGTAAAAAAAATACATTTACTTTCGAAACTCAAACTGAAAAGGAACTGGGAGATTTGAAGAAAATTCTGGAGAAAGAATCCTATAATGTCGAAGTTGAAAATGAAATGAAAGCATTGGAGGCCAAATTGAAAGAAGGTAAAAAAGACGACCTTAAAGATTTTAGAAATGAAATTACTCCGTTTTTAAAGGCTGAAATTGTTTCCAGATATCACTTTAGAATAGGCAGAATGCGTGCAGGGCTATCCGAAGACCCAGAATTGAAATCTGCATTGGCCTTACTTTCAGATAAATCAAAGTATGCATCTTTGCTTAACGGAACTATAATTTCAGATGCATCAAAAAAATAATTTTCCCTTGTTCAATTGTGGAAAATGCCCTATATTTGCAATCCGTTTTATAAAAAGTCCTGAATGGCTAACCATAAATCCGCTTTAAAGAGAATACGTCAATCTTCAGCACGTCGCTTGAGAAACAGATACCGTGTGTCAACTGTTCGTACAGCTATTAAAAAGCTTAGACTCGAAAAAGATAAACAAGCTGCCCTTGTAGCTTTGCCAAATGTTCTTTCCCTAATTGATCGTTTGTCTAAGAAAAGGGTAATACATAAAAATAAAGCAGCGAACCAAAAATCCAAACTTACCAGACTGGTTAACAGTTTGTAATCTGAATTTATTTAAGATATAATATCAAAAGAGTTACTGAAAAGTAACTCTTTTATTTTTTAATCAAGGTGAGAATCTCCTCTTGTTCTGAATTCCCGATGATAATTAAATAAATCCCTTCGTTCAAATCGGAGATATCAATTTGGGAAATCTCGTGGTCAAATAATACAGTTTTTATGACTTTGCCATCAGGACTGTAAATCCTTAGCTTTTCAGGTTGGAAACTAGTAGCATCAAACACAAAACGGAAAGAATTCTCTGCTGGATTTGGATAAATAGAAAATGCTCTTGAATGTTCAGTAGATTGAATTGAAGTAACAATCTGAAACTCATGTGCCCCAATATCTGCTGTTGAGGACAATGAATTTGTATAGTAGTCTATGAAGCCCGGGTCAATTCCAAATAAAGAATCCAGGTTGATACCAGCATTAATGGCTGGTGAATTCGGCAAAATTTGATACTCTATGAGCGTTGTGAGGTCATTTCCTATGCCAATTGTGCCACCAATTCCAGGCTGTGTTAAGAATGGATCGGCTTCAATTCCATAGGAAGAAGATTGAAATGTTTCTTGTCCTGTACCTCGGAAAGCATTTATGGAAGTGTAAAGTGTATCCCAGGAATATTGAAACTGTCCTCCTGAACTGTAATAAAGGTTATTTGCCAAACGAACTTTCGATGTGTCAATGTTTAACCCATAAGTGTTTGTGAAAGATAAGTTATCGTCAACATAAATTATATTATTGGCGATTAATACCTGGTCAAAATTGTCATTGTAAAAAGAAAAGCCTTTAGGTAAATTATTATCTGTAAGATTTGAAGAGTCAACAAATATTGTGTTGTTATAAATAAAGGAATTTTTAATTCGGTGAAGAGAATCAACTCCCCATAAAGAAATTCCACCTATCCCATTTTTTCGGGCATCATTTTGGCTAATGTTATACCGTATTGTGTTATTTATAAACTCATTCGAAGATCCATATTCAAAAAAAGCTAAACCGGCGCCTTCATTATCATGGGAATAATTGTATTGAAGAATACAATTCTGGCTTCCGCCATCAATGTCAAACCCACCTCCATCGGCTTCTAAACCAGCAAAATTGTGATGTGATTCACAAAATTGGATAATACCGTTTCTGGTATTCCACATCCAGATTCCAACTGGACCTCCTCCTGCATGACGATTATATATTCCATTATGGTAAGCCTCACAATTTTGAATCAACAAAGTATCTGTCCCGCCAATAACAATTCCATTTCCGGAATGCGATGCAGTATAGGTAGAATCCCCAAAGTTGTCATGGGATAGTACTTGTTCAATTAAAACATTTGAATGGCTGTAATAATCTAAATAACCAGAAATAGTAACCCCGGATCTGGCATTGTTGAAAACATTCAGGTAACTGAAATTGATATTTGAATACCCATAAGGAGTGAAATAATTCAGAAGACAAATGCCATGAATGCCATAACCGGAAACATCGCAACTATCAATTCGGATGTATTCTAAATTTGAAAGGTTAGAATCACAGTAAAATAAAATCCCCGATTGATTATTTTGTGGATACCCAGAACCAGAGAGGTTGATGTTTCTGATTTCAATACCTGCAGTATTATATAGGTAAAAACCAAAAGAATTGTCCGAGTAAATACTTGCTCTGCCATTTCCATAGGTATTGAAAACTACCGGCGACCCACTACTGCCTCCAGCATCTAAATTGTCAAGATAAATGTTTCCGGAAAATGTTTGCCCTCCTGCAAGAAAAATAGAATCTCCTGGAATAATTTGAATTGAATTAATATTCGTTAAAGTTTCCCAAGGATTATTTATGTCGCCATTATTCGAGTCATTGCCCGAATTATTAATATAGTAATTCGTGGCTTGTAAATAAAAGGAATGGTTAATTAATATTGAAAAGATGAATAAAAAATTCTTAACTCTCAATAAAAAATGGAAAGGCAATACTAATTTGTTCATGTACCTAAATCAGTTTAATTGTGCCTCAAAAATAGAAAAGCTGTTCATATGAACAGCTTTTCTATTTGTTTATTTGTTAATTCAGGAATTAACTGAAATTTTTGGGGCAGCAGATTTGATTTCATCATTCGCGAAATTCTCATACTGACTGAAGTTTTTCACGAACGCAGCTGCAAGCTCATTTACCTTTTTATCATAGGCGTTTTTATCCTGCCAGGTATTTCTTGGAACCAGAACCTCTTCAGGTACACCTGGTACAAACTGAGGAATAGCTAATCCAAAAACCGGATCTGGTGTAAATGCTACATGATCCAATTCGCCATTTAATGCTGCCGTAATCATAGCTCGGGTATACGAAAGCTTCATACGTTGGCCAGTGCCATAAGCACCTCCAGACCAACCGGTGTTAATCAGCCACACATTAACATTATGGGCTTTCATTTTTTCACCAAGCAATTCAGCATATCTGGTAGGGTGAAGTGGAAGGAATGCTTTTCCAAAACAAGCAGAAAAAGTGGTCTGAGGTTCAGTTACACCAGCTTCAGTACCAGCAACTTTGGCCGTGTATCCAGAGATGAAATGGTACATTGCTTGGCCCGGAGTCAACCTTGAAATTGGAGGCAACACACCAAATGCATCAGCAGTTAGCAGGAAAATATTTTTTGGAATACCTCCGGTAGAAGGATTTGCAGCATTTGGAATATAATGGATAGGATAAGCTACACGTGTATTTTCAGTTACCTCTGTATTGGTAAAATCTACTGTAGAAGTACCCTCAAAAAATCTTGTGTTTTCTAAAAGAGCTCCAAATTTTACAGCTTCCCAGATTTGAGGCTCCTTTTCTTTGGTTAAATCAACACATTTTGCGTAACAACCACCTTCAAAATTGAAAACACCCTTGTCTGTCCATCCGTGTTCATCATCTCCAATTAAATGGCGATTAGGATCTGCAGATAATGTTGTTTTACCTGTACCTGATAATCCAAAGAAAATGGCAGTATCTCCCTGCTCTCCAATATTGGCAGAACAATGCATTGGAAGTACATTTTTAAAAGGTAAAAGGTAATTCAATACTGTAAAAATCCCCTTTTTCATTTCACCTGTATATCCGGAACCACCAATCAGGATGATTTTTTTAGTGAAATTGATTATGCTGAAATTATGTTGTCTAGTACCGTCAATTTCTGGCACTCCTTTAAAACCAGGCGCATTTATAATATGCCATTCAGGTTCGAAATTTGCCAATTCTGAAGATTCAGGACGTAAAAAAAGATTATAGCAAAATAAATTATGCCAAGGTGTTTCATTTACAACCCTAAGTTTAATCCTGTAATCAGGATCAGCACCAGCATAACAATCTCTTGCATACAAATCTTTATCCTGTAGGTAAGCCAGTACCCTGCGATAAAGAAGTTCGAATTTTTCTTCAGGAAAAACATTGTTTACATCACCCCACCAAACATGCGGTTCTGTATTTGAATCTTTTACAACAAATTTGTCTTTTGGGGAGCGTCCGGTAAATTCACCGGTATCAACCATAAAGGCACCGCTGTCGGCAAGTCTGCCTTGGTCAAGCAATAAAGCATCCTCTACCAGTTCAGCAGGGGTTAGGTTCCAGGAAATACTCGCAGCGTTTGTAATGCCTATTGATGCTAATCCTGAACCTGAAGGTTTCAATCCAGTTTCTGACATATTTTGGAAATATTAGTTAAACGACGGTTGTAAAAAAGGACCGTTTTGAAATTAGACCGTAAAATTACCAATACTTAAAGAAGTTAACAAACCATTAAATTAGCATATGCAACTCTTTCTTGCTGATAAAATAATAGGGTATAACCTGTGGCTAACAGATGAAGATACTAAACACTGTATCAGGGTTCTACGATACAAACCAGGAGATTCAATAAAGGTTATTGATGGATATGGCAATTTGTTTTTAGTGCAGATTCTTGAAGTATTCCCTGTTGTAAAAGGTGAAATCCTGTCAACAAATAGTTTGTGGAATGTCCCTAAGGCAAACACTACCCTTGCTGTTGCCTTACTCAAACATCCGGATAGATACGAATGGCTCATCGAAAAAGCAGTGGAATTAGGCATAACAGAATTTCAACCATTACTAACTGAAAGGACAGAAAAAACAGGTTTTAAAAGGGAAAGAGCAGAAAGAATTATTCGTTCTGCCACCTTGCAGTGTCAACGTTCTGATTTAATGAGAATTTCAGAGCCTGTTTCCTTTTTATCGTGGATCAATGAAATTCCTACTAATGATTCTTCCAAATATATGGCCTGGTGTAAAGCAGATGCATTAATTAAACTTCCGGAAGATGAACAAAAAGCTTTAAATCCATGGATAATTATTGTTGGGCCAGAGGGAGATTTTAATGAAAAAGAAGCACTTATTGCTAAGAGTAATGGGTTTCAACTCATAGGTCTAGGAGCCAGAATCCTTCGGACAGAAACAGCTGCCATGTATCTCGCCAGCCTAAGAATGCAATCCATGCGCGATTTTTAGCTGTTTGGACGAATAGTTAACATATAGTTTATGTAAATTTGGTTACTTTATGGTCTAATTCGTCCTATGCGACATCCTATTATCAAAAGATTATCCATTGCCCTGCTAGCAGGTTTGATGATTTTCAGTCTGGCTTCAGCCCAGACCTTAAGTTCTGCCTCCTCAAGTCCAGTTTACCCTGAAGGTACCCATGATCCAAATGTGCCTGTCCTTATGAATGGGAATGGTTCTCTGGGTAATTCCTTTAGTATGACTGCTTGTGGTCTGGATGTGATTAGCAAAAGAGTTACCCTTACTCAACGATATCAAAGCCCGGGTCCTTTGCAACCTGTAGCTTTAAATGTTACTGAATTGCCGTGTATTGGTAATTTGGAAATTGTTCAGGCTTTTGTTTATGCAATTGTTGAAGGTGACCCTGGTACGGTGGATATTACTGTTGCCAATTCCACTACTTCCGCAACATTTCCTGCAACCAATATTGGTCAGGTAGCCGGTGGAAAGTGCTGGGGATATAGTTATACTACCCATTGGCGCGCAGATGTAACTTCAATTATTGACTGGAACGGAGGTTATCAGCTTTCTGGCCTTCCTACCAATCCTGGTACTGCGGACACCGATGGTGCAGCTCTGGTTATTATTTACAGAGATTTATCTGCCACCTGGGAAGGTACTCTTGTAATTGACGATGGCTGTATGGTTGCCATTGGTGGAAGTCTTTCTC
>Ga0209598_10000630_pt1 | contig 28627 bp, 22 predicted proteins | sample M_140807_EF_Meta_FD_187317 | JGI IMG/M metagenome (GOLD analysis project Ga0209598, IMG submission 187317) | Freshwater microbial communities from Lake Montjoie, Canada to study carbon cycling - M_140807_EF_MetaG (SPAdes) (version 2) | ecosystem: Environmental > Aquatic > Freshwater > Lake...
GCTGGCTTCATGGCGGATGCCGCCGAGGCGAATAGCCTGGGGTTTCGCGGCAAGAGCTGTATTCATCCCAGTCAGATCGCGGCCTGCAACAGCGCATTCGGACCGACCGCAGCTGAAATCGAAGACGCGCGCGCCTTGTTGCAGGCTTTCGATGAGGCGCAGGCCCGGGGCGTGGGCGCGATCCGCTTTCGGGGCCGGCTGGTCGATGAGGTGCATCGAATTGATGCGCATCGACTGCTCGCCCTGGCGGGCCGGGGCGCTTGATCGAGTTGAAGTGAGGGGGCAGGTCCAGGCTGGCGGGTCGCCCAAAGGGCCCGCCTGGTCTAAACTGGCTAAAAAGTGGCGTCTCTCAAGGCACTGGCGCCAGACACATCACAGGGGAGATCCTTCATGGACGCATTAAATACCCGCTCGCGGGCCACGCTCGATGAGATGCACGCGCGCATCGGCACCGAATTTGGCGTATCCGAATGGATGCTGATCGATCAGGCGATGATCAATCAGTTCGCAAAGCTGACCCAGGATGAGTACTTCATCCACACCGATCCCGAGCGCGCGGCCCGTGAGACGCCCCACGGCGGCTCGATCGCCCATGGTTTCCTGACTCTGTCGCTGCTCGCCCAGATGGGATACCAGGTGTGTCCGCTGGTCGAGGGCACCCTGTCGGGTGTCAATTACGGCTTCAATCGGCTGCGTTTCGTGTCTGCGGTTCGCAGCGGGTCCCGGGTGCGCGGGCGCTTTCGGCTCAAGGATTTCGAGGTGCAGCCTGGTAAGCGCTGGACGGCTACCTGGGATGTTTCGGTGGAAATCGAGGGCGGTGACAAACCCGCAATCGTGGCCGAGTGGCTGGGTGCCGGCTTCCTTTGACCAATCAGTGATTGAAACGATCAGGCGGGTTTCCTGCAGCGCACAGGGCAGGTAGACTGACGGTCTAATAAAACGAAGACGGCGGCGCAAACGATGGGCGCAGCCGATGACAGGGAGAAAAAACCGTGAAGCCCACCAATACGGCCGATCCGGCGTATTTTCACAAGGTTGTCGATTGCCAATGGGCCTGTCCGGCCCACACCCCGGTTCCTGAATACATTCGCCTGATCGCGCAGGGTCGCTACGACGACGCCTATATGGTCAACTGGGTCAGCAATGTCTTCCCCGGCATTCTGGGCAGGACCTGCGATCGTCCCTGCGAGCCGGCCTGCCGACGGGGTCGGGTCGAAGAAAAGAATCTGTCCAAGCCTGAACCGGTTGCGATCTGCCGCCTCAAGCGGGTTGCGGCCGACTTCAAGGAAGGCGACTCCGTGCGCGACAAGATGCCTGCGCCGCTGCCGCGAAACGGCAAGCGCGTGGCCTGCGTCGGTGCCGGGCCGGCCTCTCTGACCGTCGCCCGGGACCTGGCCACGCAGGGTTATGAGGTCACGGTCTTCGAAGGTGAACAGAAGGCCGGCGGCTTCATGTGGACGCAGATCCCGCGTTTTCGGCTCCCCGAGACGGTGATCGACGAGGAGACCGGCTACATCTTTTCGCTGGGCGTGGATTTCCGTGGCAATCACCGCATCGACTCCATGAAGTCGCTGATGGCCGATCCCTGGGATGCGATTTTTGTCGGCTGCGGTGCACCTCGTGGCCGCGACCTCGAAGTGCCGGGCCGAACCGAGGCGGCTGCCAACATTCATATCGGCATCGAGTGGTTGGCATCGGTGTCCTTCGGCCATGTCACGAAAGTCGGCAAGCGGGTCATCGTACTGGGCGGTGGCAACACCGCCATGGACTGCTGCCGCTCGGCGCGCCGCCTGGGTGCAGACTCAGTGAAGGTGGTCGTTCGAAGCGGGTTCGAGGAGATGAAGGCCTCGCCCTGGGAAAAGGAAGACGCCCTGCACGAAGGCATCCCCATCATCAATTTCCACGTTCCTAAGGCCTTCCTGCACGACGCCAACGGCACCCTGACCGGCATGAGCTTCGAGGTGGTCAAGGCGGTCTACGATGACAAGGGTCGTCGCTCGCTGGTGCCCACCGGCGAGCCGGACGCGATCATCGAGTGCGATGAGGTCCTGATTGCAGTCGGCCAGGAAAATGCGTTTCCCTGGATCGAGCGCGAGTCCGGCATCGAATTCGACAAATGGGGCCTGCCGGTGCTGGGCGAGAACACCCATCAATCCAGCGTGCCGCGCGTGTTTTTCGGTGGCGATGCGGCCTTCGGCCCGAAGAACATCATCACTGCGGTGGCGCATGGTCACGAGGCGGCGGTGTCTATCGACCGCTTCCTCAACGGCGAGGACATCTCGAAGCGCCCTGGCCCGATGGTCAATCTGGTCTCGCAGAAGATGGGCATTCACGAGTGGAGCTACGACAATTCGGTCAGCGATGACCTGCGCCACAAGGTGCCGTGGGAGAAAGCCGAGAAGGCACTCGCCAGCATCAAGGTCGAGGTCGAGCTCGGCTTCGATCTGAAGACCGCCTACCGCGAAGCCGAGCGTTGCCTGAACTGCGATGTGCAGACGGTCTTCAATGACAAGCTGTGCATCGAGTGCGATGCCTGCGTCGACATCTGTCCCATGGACTGCATCACCTTCACGCCAAACGGCGAGGAGGCCGACCTGCGCACCCGCCTGAAGGCACCCTCGGACAACACCGAGCAGGACCTGTATGTGAGTGCGGCGCTCAAGACCAGCCATGTCATGGTCAAGGATGAGGATGTCTGCCTGCACTGCGGGCTGTGCGCCGAGCGTTGCCCGACAGGCGCCTGGGACATGCAGAAGTTCCTGCTCAACACGACCAAGGCTGGCTCGGCTTGCCGTGATCGGGAAATGTTCGCTCAACGAGTTGGGGTCCCCGCATGAAACGCATCGAGGCGGTCAACGACTTCGTCATCAAGTTCGCCAACGTCAATGGTTCGGGGTCGGCATCGGCCAACGAACTGTTCGCCAAGGCGATTCTGCGCATGGGCGTGCCGGTCAGCCCGCGCAACATTTTCCCGTCGAACATCCAGGGTCTGCCGACCTGGTACGAAGTGCGGGTCTGCGAACGCGGCTGGCTGGGGCGCCGCGGCGGCATCGACATGATGGTCGCCATGAATCCGCAGACCTGGGCGCAGGACGTTGCCGAGATCGAGCCGGGTGGCTACCTGTTCTACGACAGCACGCGCCCCTTGCCGGAGAGCGCCTTCAGGCAGGACATCCATGTGATCGGCATGCCGGTCACCGAGATTTGCAACGCCGCCTATGAAGACCCGCGCCAGCGCACGCTGTTCAAGAACATCATGGTGCTCGGCGCTTTGTCGGTGCTGCTGGAAGTGGATCCGGCTGTGATCGAAAAACTCTTTTCCGAGCAGTACAAGGGCAAGGAGCGCTTGCTCGAATCGAATGTGCGGGCCCTGCATGCCGGCCGCAGTTTTGTCAGTGAGCATCTTGATGCACCGATCGGACTGCGCGTGCGCCGGGCCGATGCGGTGGGTGATCGCATCTTCATGGAAGGCAATGCGGCTGCAGCGCTGGGCTGTGTTTATGGCGGTGCCACGGTGTGCGCCTGGTACCCGATCACACCGTCGTCGTCGGTCGCCGAAGCCTTCCAGAGCTACTGCAAAAAGTTTCGCCACGACCCCGAAACCGGCAAGGCGCGCTATGCGATCGTGCAGGCGGAAGACGAAATCGCCTCGGTGGGCATCATTACCGGGGCGGGCTGGAACGGTGCAAGGTCATTCACAGCGACCTCAGGCCCGGGCGTTTCGCTGATGACCGAGTTCATTGGCCTTGCGTATTTCGCCGAGATTCCCTTCGTCATCATCGACGTGCAGCGCGGCGGTCCCTCAACCGGCATGCCCACCCGCACCCAGCAGGCCGACCTGCTCTCGAGCGCCTATGCCTCTCATGGCGACACCAAGCATGTGATGCTGTTGCCGCAGGATCCGACTGAATGTTTCGAGCACGCAGCCGTCGCACTCGATCTTGCCGAGCGCTTGCAGACACCGGTCTTCGTGATGACCGACCTGGATATCGGCATGAACCAGCGGCTCTGTGCGCCGCTGCAATGGGATGAGTCGCGCGGTTTCGACCGGGGCAAGGTGCTGAGCGCCGAACAACTCGATGCCGGGTTTGATTTCGGGCGCTACAAGGACGTCGATGGCGATGGCATTCCGTGGCGCACACTGCCAGGCACGCATCCCACCAAGGGTAGCTACTTCACCCGCGGCACCACGCGTGATGCCTATGCCCGCTACTCCGAAGCTGGCCATGACTATCTCTACAACGTGCAGCGTCTGCTGCAGAAATTCGATACAGCCGCCAACATCGTGCCGGCGCCGATCGTCAAGTCAGCTGGCAAGCGCACTCGATTCGGCGTGATCTATTTTGGCTCGACCTCACCTGCCATGGACGAAGCGCTCGAAGCCCTGTCGGATGCAGGCGTTCTGGTCGATGCCATGCGGCTGCGGGCCTTTCCGTTTCCCAAGAGCGTGCTGGAGTTCATCGCAGCGCACGAACAGGTGTTCGTCGTCGAGCAAAATCGGGATGCCCAGATGCGCACCTTGCTGGTCAATGAACTCGAGATCGATCCGGCCCGTCTGGTGCCGATCCTGCATTACGACGGCACACCCATCACCGCCCGCTACATCACCCGAGCGATCGGGGAGCATGTGGGCGCACCGGTGGATGCCCACGAGAAGGAGATCGTCAAATGACCTACATCGCCAAGCCCCGTCTGCATCATCCGACGCTTCAGAGAAACGCGGTCGGTTATACCCGCCGCGATTACGAAGGCAAGATCTCGACCCTGTGCGCCGGATGCGGTCATGACTCGATCTCGGCTGCGATCATTCAGGCGGTCTGGGAACTCGATGTCCAGCCACACCGTGTGGCCAAACTCTCCGGGATCGGCTGCTCGAGCAAGACGCCCGATTATTTTCTCGGGGCAAGCCACGGCTTCAATACCGTTCACGGCCGTATGCCCAGTGTGCTCACCGGCGCTAACCTGGCCAATCGCGAACTGCTCTATCTGGGCATCTCCGGTGACGGCGACTCAGCCTCGATCGGGCTGGGCCAGTTTGCCCATGCCATGCGACGCGGCGTTCGCATGGTTTACATCGTCGAGAACAACGGTGTGTACGGCCTCACCAAGGGGCAGTTCTCGGCCACCGCCGATCGCGGCAGTCGCAGCAAGAAAGGGGCGGTCAACAACGACTCTCCGGTCGATCTGGTCGGCATGGCCATGCAACTCGGCGCAACCTATGTCGGCCGCGGGTTCTCGGGCGACAAAGCGCAACTGGTGCCGCTCATCAAGGGTGCGATCAATCACGGCGGCGCGGCCTTCATCGATGTGATCAGCCCGTGTGTGGCCTTCAACAACCATGAAGGCAGCACGCGCAGTTATGACCATGTGCGTGCCCACAACGAGGCGGTCAGCCGGATCGATTTCATCGACCTGGCCCGCGAAGTGATCGCCGAGCCGGCGCCCGGTGAGGTGATCGAGCTGCCGCAGGCAGACGGTTCGATGATGCGTCTGCGCAAGCTGCATGCCGACCATGACCCGACCGATCGTCGAGCCGCCATGAATCACATGCAGGCGATGGCCGCCGAGGGCGAAATCGCGACCGGTCTGCTCTATGTCGATCCGGATGCAAGCGACCTGCATGCAGCACTCGAGACCATCGACGCACCGCTCAACACACTGGATGAATCGCTGTTGTGTCCGGGTGCGTCAGCTCTGGATCGGATCAACGCGGCATTGCGTTAAGACGCCAGGCACTGAACAGCGCGCTGGCCATGGCCAGCGCGGCGCCAATCAGCAGCGCATTCGCAGCCCCGATCCACTGCCCGAGCTGGCCGAAAACAAGGCTGCCGATCGGCATCGCACCGATGAACATCGCGGTGTAGATGGCCATCACACGGCCGCGCATCGAATCGGTGATGCGGCCCTGAATGGTCATGTTGGTCGAGACCGCCTGGGCAATCGTGCCCAGACCGACCAGCATCATGCCGATTGCCGCCATCGGGATCCAGCGGCTCAGGCAGAACACCATCAGGCCGGTGGCCGCCGAGACATTGCCGGCAATCGCAATCCAGCGCAGCCGGGTGTTGCTGCGGCGCGCAGCCAATGTGATGGCTGCAGACATGGCACCCACACCGGCGCATGAAATGAACATGCCGACCAGTTCCGGGTGGGCGCCGTACAGCTCGGCAACGGCCGCGGGCATCAATGAGTTGTAGGGTCCGACACCGAAGCCCAGCATGAACACACCCAGCAGCATCTGCGCGATAGTGCGATCTGAGAATGCGTGCTTCCAGCCTTCCAGGTATTGGGTGAGAAACGAACTTTTCGTAGAGCCGGACAGGTGGGCATCGGGTGTGCGGATGCGCCAGAGTTGAAACAGGATGGCGGTCAGGGCAATCGGATGCAGCATCAGGCAGGCAGCTTCACCGAACCAGCCGATCAGCAGGCCACCGATCGCAGGCCCGATGAACCGGGCGGTGTTCAGCGCACTGGAATGTAGCGCCACCGCATTGGGCAGGACGTTCCGATCCTCGACCAGTTCGCTGATGAAGCTGTGACGAATCGGAATCTCGCAGGCGAAAGCCAGCCCTCGCAGCGAAGCGATCACCAGCAGCAGGCTGGCATTGATCTGGCCACTTGCAGTGAGCGCCGACAAAATGATGCCGAGCACCGCCACGAACGCCAGGATCGCCATCAGCAGCCGTCGCCGCGAGTAGCGGTCGGCAAAGAGTCCGGCGATCGGCGAGATCACGATCGCCGGTGCGAGTTGGGCAAATCCCAGCGCCCCTAGCAGGGCCACCGATCCGGTCAGTCGATATCCCAGCCAGGCGATGCCCACGCCATGGGCGAATCCGCCGATCAGGGCAATCGACTGCCCGGTGAAATAGCGGCGGAACTCGCGGTGGGCGAGGGCTGGAAAGCGGCTCATCGCTTGGTGGATATTCGCTGGAAAATTCTTTTTCCGATGGCGGCGCGATGCACCTCCGAGGCGCCGTCATAAATGCGAAAGGGCCGCAGCTTTCGGGCGATCAGAGCAATTGGCTGGTCTTCGCACATGCCGATTGCGCCGGCGAGCTGGGCGGCCCGATCGGCAATTCGATCGAGCGCCTCGCTCACGAAGACCTTGGCCATCGAGGATTCATGCCTGATGGAGAGGCCGGCATCGAGCTTGCGCGCGACATCGGCGGTCATCAGCCGGCACGCGTAAAGATCGATATGGGCATCGGCGACCATCGCCTGAACCTGCTGGTGCTCGGCCAGGCGGGCACCGAAGGATTCCCGGCTTGCTGCATGTTCCTGGGCGATTTCGATGGCTCGCTGCGCCAGACCGATGCCGCGCATGCAATGAAACAGCCGCGCGCCTTCCAGGCGCAACTGCGCGTAGTCGAATCCTTTTCCGGGTTCGCCGATCAGTGCTTCCGGACCGACCCGACAGCCCTCAAGCAGGATCTCGCCGTGGCCTCCGGGCGCAAAGGGATCGATCGACGGGATCGATCGCACGAGTTTCCAGCCCGGGTTGTCGGTGTCGACGATGAACCAGCTGGCGCCCTCTTCACTGCGCGCGACCACCAGCGCGAAGGCGGCACCGACTGCGCCTGAAGCGAACCATTTGTGGCCATCGAGGATCCAGCCATCGCCATCGCGCCGTGCTCGGGTCGACAGCATGCGCGGATCGGAGCCGACGCCCGGCGCAGGCTCGGTCATCGCAAAGGCCGAGCGCACGTCCCCGGCCATCAGGGGCGCAAGCCAGCGTTCGCGTTGATACGGTGTGGCCAGGTGCAACAGGGTGTCGATGTTGGGCTGATCGGGGGCCGCGCATCCCAGGGCACCCGCGCCAATGAAGCTGCGGCCGCACACCTCGAAAACCCGGGCGCATTCCTGCCAGTTCAGACCGAGCCCGCCCGCTTGTTTTGGCAGCTGCGGAGAGACCAGTCCCCGGCGCTGGGCCTCGCGGCGCAAGTCGCGCGTCACCGCATCGAGCCAGTCGATGTCCTGCGAACGCGTCATGTCCTCGCGCGGGATGGCGCATTCGTCGATGAAGGCTCGCACCCGCGCACACAGGGCGTCGAGTTCGGTCGGTGTCAGGCACGGGTTTGGCTCAATGGCAGGCGTCATACGGCCTCCAAGTAAATCGGCGCGAGGGTCTGGTCATGTATCAGTCGGCCGCGATCCAGACAGCAACCACAGCCCGACGGCCAGTGGGGCCAGCGCCAGCGCGACGTAGGTGGCTGCATGGCTGCCCAGCGGCCCGACCAGACTGGAGAAGGCCACCGGGCCGATCATTGCGCCGCAGAAGGTGAGGAACTGCGTGCCGCCGGTCACGGTGGCGAGTTGAGCTGCAGGCACCCGATGCGCAAGGTCTGCGAAAAACACGCCGTTCCAGGCCATCGAGGTGGCTGCGCAGCCCAGCGCAGCCGCGAGCATCAGCCATACCGGCGCATCGGCCGGAAGGCTGCCCAGCAGTGCGGCTGCGATGGCCATGGCCACGCCCAGCAGGCCCAGCAGCCGCGTCGGTGCAATCCATCGGTCCGAGACCTGACCCCACATGACTCGGGTGAGCACACTGAGCACCTGAGAGGCCGAGAGAATGCCTGCGGCAACAGCCAGGCTTAGCGAGTGCTCAAGCTTGAGGTAGGACACCAGAAAGGTCACGAAACACAGCTGCGTCATCGAGTAGGTCATCGACGCAACACCCAGACGGCGCAGGGCCGGCTGCTGCCAGACCCGGCGCAGTGGTTCGATCATTGTTGCGTGAAGACGGGTCGGTCCGCTGGTCGATGGGCTAGGACCCTCCGCGGTTTCGCGGTCATCGAGCACCCGTGCCCGGTTCAGGATCAGTGCCAGACACAGGCAGCTCGATGCGAGCACCAGCACAGCCAGCGGCCAGGACATCGTCCACAGCAGTGCCGGCACGATCAGTCCGGTCAGCCCCACGCCCACCGGAACACCGGTCTGCTTGATGGAAAAGTACAGGCCACGCCGATGCGATGGAACATGGCGCGAGAGGATGCGGGATGCGGCCGGATTGGGAAGGCCGTAGCCAATGCCGATCGCCACTGCAGCCGGGATCAGCAGCGCCCAGAGCAGGGGGCGGGCGGCTGCCGCGGCCAGGATCAGCCCGACCATGCAGGCATACAGCGCCCATTGGCTCATCCGGATGGCACCGTGCCTGCTCACCTGCTGGCCCCCGATCAGGCCCGAGAACATCGCACTGCAGTAGGCCAGCCCGACCATCCAGCCAACCCGATGCGGCGCCACGTCCAGCATCGGCGCCACCACCGGTGCCAGCACCGAGGGTGCGGTCATGGCCACCGTGGCACTGGCCTGCACGGCCAGAGTGGCCGCCAGGGCCAGACCGGCGCGCGTGCGAGGGGCGTGATCGCGCTCGTTTGGCGGATCACCGGGTCGCGGTGTCGCCAGCGGGGCGGTGCCGGAGGGGGCTGGTGCGGAAGTCTGCATGGCTGAACCGGTCGAGTATAGGGCCGGCCCGCGCACCGGTATGATCGACCGATCGCACACCGTTCCGGGATCGACTGCCATGAACCTTTCCGAGATTCGCCAGATCACCGATGCCTGCTGGGACGCCGACCTCCTGCCCCGACTGGTCGACTACATCCGCCTGCCGGCAAAGTCCCCGGCTTTCGATGCAAGCTGGGCTGCGCATGGCTATCTCGCAAAGGCCATCACCGATGCCGAGCACTGGGCGCAAGCCCAGGGCATTGCCGGCATGACCCTGGAAGTCGTGTCGATCGATGGACGCACACCCTGCCTGTTCTTCGACATCCCCTCGACCCATGGTCTGGGCGAGGACCGCACCGTGATGTTCTATGGCCACCTCGACAAACAGCCCGAGATGAGCGGCTGGCGCGAAGACCTCGGTCCCTGGACACCGAAAATCGAAAACGGTCGGCTCTACGGTCGCGGCGCGGCAGACGACGGCTATGCGCTGTATGCCGCGCTGACCGTCGTGCGCGCGATGGATGCAACCCGCATGCCCCGGCCTCGATGCGTTGGCCTGATCGAAACCTGCGAGGAAAGCGGCAGCCCGGATTTGCCGGCCTACCTGCGCAAGCTCGCCCCGCGTCTGGGCCAGGTGCAACTGGTGGTCGGCCTGGATTCGGGCTGTGGCAACTACGATCAGCTCTGGGTCACGACCTCCCTGCGCGGTCTGGTCGGTGGTGTGCTCACTGTGGAGATCCTGCAGGAAGGGGTGCACTCGGGGTCTGCAAGCGGCATCGTGCCCTCGTCATTCCGGATCGCCCGAAAACTCCTCAATCGGCTGGACGATGTCGACACCGGTCGCCTCTTGCCTGAAGGCTTTCATGCGGCGATTCCGGATGAGCGCATCGAGCAGGCCCGGGCGGCCGGGGAGATCCTGGGCGATTCCATCTGGAAGCAGTTTCCCTGGGTCGGCTGCAACCACGGCCCGGATGCGCATGCCCACGCCATGCCGACCACGACCGATCCGGTCGAAGCGATTTTGGCCCGCACCTGGCGTCCTGCGCTGTCAGTGACCGGTGCCGAGCACCTGCCGGGGATCGCCGCTGGAGGCAATGTGCTGCGTCCCAAGACCTCGCTGAAACTGTCGTTACGCATTCCGCCCACCGTCGATGGCGAGCGGGCCGCAGCCCTCATGCGAAAAGTCCTTGAATCCGATCCGCCCTATGGCTCGAGGGTGAGTTTTTCCGGAGGACATGGCGCCACCGGATGGAACGCACCGCCCACCGCCAACTGGCTCAGGCAGGCTGTCGATATGGCCTCTCAGGCGGCCTGGGGCCGGCCGGCCGCCTGGATGGGCGAGGGCGGCACCATCCCGTTCATGAGCATGCTGGGCGAGAAATTCCCCGATGCGCAGTTCCTGATCACCGGCGTGCTCGGTCCGCAGTCCAATGCCCATGGGCCCAACGAGTTCCTGCACATCGATGCGGTCAAGCGTTTGACTGCCGCAGTGGCAGGCGTCTTGACCGCGGTACGCTGACCCGGGCGGCCGGGTCAGGCAGTGGGTGTGTCAGGCCCCAGGGTGAAGTAGAAGCGGCTGCCCTGATCGATTGCTGACTCGGCCCAGATCCGGCCCTGGTGGCGTCGAATGATGCGGGCGACGGTCGCCAGACCCACCCCGGTGCCTGGGAATTCGGATTCGCTGTGCAGGCGTTGAAAGACGCCGAAGAGCCGATCGGCATAGCGCAAATCGAATCCCGCGCCATTGTCCTCAATGCAGTAGACCCGATCCGCACCCTGCCCGGTACACCTGAATTCGATGTGGGCATCCTCGCGGCGGGATGAATACTTCCAGGCGTTACCGATCAGGTTTTGCAGCAGCACACGCACCAGCAGAGGGTCTGCCTGCGCAATCATCCTCGGTTGCACGGTGATCACACACTGCCGTCGCGGTTCGATCAGATGCAATTCGTCGGCAATCACATCGGCCAGACGTGAGAGATCGATCGGCTCTCGTGACAAGGACTGGCCTGAGAGACGCGAGAGTTCGAGCAGCGCATCCACCATGCCGGTCATGCGTGTGGCGGCCGACCGGATACGCTGCAGATGTTCATGACCAGGCCGATCGAGCTGATCACCGTAGTCTTCCTCGAGGATCCGCGCAAAGCCCTCAATGACCCGGATTGGAGCACGCAGGTCGTGCGAGACGGTGTAGGTGAAGGATTCGAGCTCCCGCGATGACGCTTCGAGCTGATTCGCACGCGCCTCCATCTGGACACGCAGTTCGGCCAGTCGATCGTCGGCAGCACGAGTCTGTTGCAGTGCTTCGCTGCGATCGTTGAGCAGCAGGGCAGCGCAGGCTCGCAACGAAGAACTGCCCGGCAAGGGCTCGAGGCGCAAATCGACGGTGCGTGCGTCGCCATGTTTTCGCGCGATGTCGACTTGTAACTTGACCCCATGCCGCCCCCGCAAGGCGGTCTCGATCACCCGGTTGGCATCGCCTGACCCACTGGAAAACAGCATGCGATCAGGCAGATCGAGCAGTTCGCGCTCGGTTCGGTCGAACAGATGGCATGCGGCCGCATTCGCCCAGATCACACGCCAGCCGCCGCTCGCGGTGGTCAGTGCCTCGATCCAGGCCACGGGTTCATGCGCCGCACGCAGGGCTGCAGTGGCCAGGCGCCTGCAGCGCTCGCCGATAACGTCGGCACTGGCCTCGCGAGACAGCCCCGCATACCCGATGAAGCGTCCGTCCGGGTCGTGTCGTGGCTCGCCGCTGTCGATTGCAATCCAGGGGCGTCCGGTCGGGTCGGTCCAGACCCAGGCGAACTCGCTGAAGGCCTCATGACGCTCCAGCCGGGCACGGTGTGACTGCCAGTCGGGTCCATCCAGCGGCAAGGCGCCATCGTCCCAGAGACACTGCCCGATGCGCAGCGCCATCGGACCGGGCACCGCGCCCTCATCGACCCGGACGATGCGTCCGTCCACGTCACTTTCCCAGTACAGATCGCGAGACAGCCGGGCCCGGACTTCCTGCGCGGCATCCGCAGCGGGCTGGCTGCGAGCAACGCATTCCTCAGTCTCGGTGCCGACAGCCTCGGCGGGTACACCGTGCTGAGGTTTCATATCGCGGTCATTTCGACAATATTCGGACACAATCAGGATGATTCACTAGAATTAGACCTTACCCGAAATCGACCCGGAAGCCGGTCAGACCCAAATGACCGATGATCGGCTCATGAAGGCGGCCCGCTCAAGATGATCTGATCAAGGCCGATACTGTCGGATGCCTGTGCCCGCCCCGCGCTGACTGAATCAATGAATCAATCCTCATCACTGCCAGTTGCCGATACCCTGCCGAGAGTTCTCCTCGTGCATGCAGACGTGCTGTGGCTGATGCAAACCGGGCGCGAACTCAGAGAACGCGGACTGCTGGTTACCGAATGCAGCGAGTTCGACCATGCGCTCGACTGGCTTGCCGAGGTGCGAGCCGACTGTGTGGTGGTCGATGGCACGATGAGCGGCGCAAACGGCTTCGAATTGTGTCGTCAACTGCGCGCTGACCCGAGAGCTGCGGAATTGCCGATCCTCATGCTGACCCGACTCGATTCAGGTGAGAGTGCGCAGCTGTCCAAGGAAGCCGGGGCTTCTGAATTCTGTGCCCACGATATCGACAGCCAGGTGCTGATCCATCGGATCCGCCAGATGCTCTGGACCGCACTGCTCGAAAGAGCGGTCGGACATTCCCAGCCGCGAGCCAAGGCTGATGCCTCGCAGGTGTCGGGACGTTTCATCTGGAACTCCGCGACTGCTTCAATCGCCATCGAGCCCAATCTGCGGGGCTTGCTCGACTTGCCACAGGAAGCGGCGCACATCGGGCTCGACGAACTGCTGCAGCGCACCTCGAGTCGCGACCGCCGACGCATCCGCGCACGGGTGGGACGCTTGATGGCAGGCGGGCCGTCTGTCCAGACCGAATTCGAATTGCGTTCTGTGCTCAGTGGATACCGCCGTCTTCGCCTGTCGATTGAACAGGTGATGGCGCAGGATGCGGGCGGTTTCGAGGTGCGGGGTCTGCTGCGTGATGTGACACCGTCGGCCGGCGTTCAGACCCGTCTGTATCGGCTCACCCACTACGACATGCTGACCGGTCTGCCGAACCGGGCGTGGTTGTTCGATCAGCTCAGAAGCAATCGGCTGCGACAGGCCCGCGGAATTGCACTGGCGGTTCTGGATATCGATCAATTCAATGAAGTGGCGGAAGCCTTCGGTGCCGATGTGCGGGATCGCCTGGTGGTCGAGGTCGCTAACCGTCTGCGCCGGCTGGCTCGCGTCAGTCGGCCGCAATGGGGCGCTACAGCACGGATTACATCAGTGGCCTATCTCGGAGGCGACGATTTCGCGCTGCTGCTCGAGGATGTAGCCGACACGAGCGATGCCGAGATGGCCTGCCGCCATGTCATTAATGTTATTGCCAAGGCCTGCTCCATCGACGATCGCGAGTTTTATCTGAAGACCTCGGTGGGCGTGCATGTGGGTGAAACCCTCACCGAAGATGCGGCTGACTGGATTGCCCGTGCGGAACTCGCCCGTAGGCTGTCTGCTGCGGCGGGCGGCAATCGGGTGATGAGTTTCAATGCCTCGATGTCCGAAGAAGCCGCCGAGCGGCTCATGCTGGAGCGCGACCTGCATCACGCGATCGCTCGCAACGAGCTGTCCATTCACCTGCAGCCCAAGTTCGACGCACGTCATGGTGAACTCGTTGGCTTCGAGGGGCTGATGCGCTGGCAGCATCTTGGCAAGATGCAATCGCCCAGTCGCTTCATCGCGCTGGCCGAGGAAAGTGGCCTGATCGAAAGCCTCGGTGAATGGGCGATTGACCAGGCGTGCGCGGCCCTGGCGAAGCTGAGCGAGATCGGGCGAGACGACTGTCCGATTTCCGTGAATCTGTCAGCGCGCCAGCTGCGTGATGGCCGATTGCCCAGGATCATTGCGGCTGCTTTGGGCCGCCACGGCGTCGCCGCCAGCCGCCTGGAGGTCGAATTGACCGAGTCGGCACTGATGGAAAATCCCGATCAGGCCCTGGAAGAGCTCTCGGCCATCCGTGCCCTCGGTGTGGGCCTGGCGATTGATGACTTCGGAACGGGGCACTCCTCGCTCGCCTACCTGACCCGCCTGCCACTGACGGCGCTCAAGATCGATCGCTCATTCGTACAGAACGTCGACAACGTCGAGTCGGCTCGAATTGTCGCCACCGCGATCATCGGATTGGCCGAAAACCTGCAACTTCACGTGATTGCCGAGGGCGTTGAAACCGAAGCTCAGCGGGATGCGCTGATCTGGCTGGGCTGCGATATCCATCAGGGCTTCCTGTATGGCCGAGCCATTCCGGTCGATGAAGCCATCCAGTGCGCCGCAAAGTCCATTGCCTCAGCGACAGTCGAACAGGGGTTCCTGTGGCCGCACTCCTGACACCGCTCGATCAGCGGTCAGCCCCAAACCCCCCGCAGACGGGGGATCGGCGAGGACCGTCGTTGGTGGAATCGGCCCGATCGGCGATTCGCCACATGACCGACACCGGGCTCGCACCGACCCCCGCCAACTATGCTCAGTCCTGGCTTGCCGTGGGTGGACCGGTCGATGCACTGGCCCTTGAGACCCGCCCCGAATCTGCGCCTTGCCGCGAGGGCTCCCATGACACCCAGGCGGGACGCAGTGCAAACGCGGAACTCATCGAAATCGTCCGGATACTGTGTTCGAGCCTGGAGGTTCTGGGCGAGGGTGATCCCTGGATGCAGCAACAATTGAACACGGTTCGCGAGGCGGTGGGCAAAGGCAGCGATCGCCGCTCGCTGGTCTGTGCGCGTGTGCTCCTTGAGCAGACTCATGCGTCGCAGCGACTCATCAATGGCCGACGCCGCGATGCGCTCACCTCGCTTCGGGCGCTGCTGCCGGATCTGCTCGGACAGGCTTCATTGGTTGGTACGAAATCCGAGGCGTTTACCCAGGCCATCTCGGCTCACCTTGAGTCGATTTCCCAGGCTGATTCGATCGAGGTGATGGCTGATCAGCTTCGACATCTGGTGGCCGATGCCCGCACGATGCAAGAAGACGGTGCCGAGGCGCAGCGCCGCCTTCAGGACACCGCCGTGCGTGCGCGTGATCTGGAGTCGGAGGTGCAACGACTGGAAGCGCAGCTCGCTGCGACCAGCGAACAACTGTTGACCGACCACCTCACTCAGGCGGCAAACCGTGCTGGCCTGGAGCAGGCGTTCGTGCGGGCCCGCGACAGTTTGCAGCCCGGCGACAGCCTGTCGATTGCCCTGCTCGATATCGATGATTTCAAGAAGGTCAATGATGCGATGGGCCATTTCGCCGGCGACGGGACGCTTCGGCATCTGGCAGGTCTGCTGAAACGGATGATGCGAGCCGGCGACACCGTGGCACGCTACGGCGGCGAGGAATTCGTGATCCTCATGCCCGGACTCGACCTCGATGCGGCGCAGCTCTTGCTGTTGCGGGCTCAGCGTGCGCTAACCCGCGAAGTGTTCATGCACGAGGACCACCGGATTCTCATCACCTTTTCGGCCGGGGTCACCGGGGTGCGAATCGAGGACACACTGGACATTGCCTTGCTGCGCGCCGACACCGGCATGTATCAGGCCAAACGCGACGGCAAGAACCGGGTCTCGCTGGCCTGATCTGCATCGCTGCAGTGCGAACGCTCAGTCGATCAGACCATTGCGCAGGCAATAGGCGGTGAGCTCGGCATTGGTTTGAACTGCCAGTTTCTCCATGACCCGAGTCCGGTAAACCGTCACAGTCTTGGGTGAGAGGCTGAGTTCTGCGGCAATGTCGGACAAGCGCTTGCCCGAGGCCAGCCTGATCAGCGTTTGAAACTCGCGATCCGACAGGCGTTCATGCGGTGCATGGGTGTCATCGACAGACAGGCGCTCGGCCAGCGCCTCGGCAATCGCCGGGGTGATGAATTTTCGCCCTGCATGCAAGGTTCGGATCGCGGTGATGATCTGCGCCGGATCGGCCGATTTGTTCAGATACCCCATTGCACCGGCTTTCAGCGCCCGGATCGCGTACTGCTCCTCGGGGTGCATGGTCAGGACCAGCACTCGGACTCGCACGGGTTGATCGGCCAAGGAATGCAGCACGTCCAGGCCACTGCGCCCCGGCAGGTTGATGTCGAGCAGCAGCACATCGAATTCGATCGTCCTCAGCAGCTCGCGTAGCTCGCCGTAATCGACAGCCTCGCCCACGACGGTGATGTCTCCGGCTTCATTGAGCGAGTCGCGCAGACCGCGGCGAATGAGTGCATGGTCATCGACCAGCGCAACGCGAATCATGAGTCGTCCCCCGATTCGAGTCGTGCCGCCGCCTGCTCGCTCAGCGGAATCGTCAGCATCACCATCCCGCGCGGCACACCGGTGGGAATATCGATCCAACCTCGGACCTGACGAACCCGCTCGCTCAGTCCTCGCAGACCGAATGAACCGTCCTTGTCGAGGTCGCCTTCGGTAATGCCCCGACCATCATCCGAAATCTCAAGTGACAGCATGTCCGGGTTCACCATCAGGTCCAGTCGGGCATGCCGGGCGCCGGCATGTTTGGCGATGTTGGTGAGCGACTCCTGGGCCACGCGGTAGACCGCGATCGCAATCTGTTCGGACACATCAATCCGCTCCAGATTGCTGGCCAGCTCGACCTCGATGCCACTGCGTCGACGGAATTGTTCGACGAGGAATTCCAGCGAAGCCACCAGACCTGCGTCCAGTGCCGGCGGGCGCAGGTCGCGAAGGATGCGTTGCACCGCGTCGACTGCCTGATTGAGCGTCTCGAGGCCTTGCTGTGCGCGGGTACGAACCCGCTCATCGCCCTGACGCTCGATCCAGGACAGATCGAAGCGCAAGGCGGTCAGCATGCCGCCGATGTCGTCGTGGACATCCCGTGCAATCGCGGCGCGTTCAGCCTCGACCGCCTGCTGCAGGTGATCGTTCAGTTCCCGAAGGCGCTGCTCCGAGGCGGCCAGCGCCTGGCGGGCCTGAATGCGCTCGGCCCGAAGCGCGGCTGCCGACAGCGCATTGCGCAGGGCCAGACCCAGCCTGGCCAGTCGCCCCTTGATCAGGTAGTCGTCTGCACCGGCCTGCATTGCGGCCACTGCAACATCTTCACCGATTGCCCCCGAGACGATGATGAACGGCAGATTCAATCCCCTTGTGCGGATGATCTCCAGCGCAGCGGTGCTGGAAAAGCGGGGCAGGTGGTGATCGGAGATGACCGCATCCCAGGCGCTGGTGTCAAGGGCTGCCAACAGGGAAACAGCGTCTTCGACCCGGGTTGCCTGGGCTGCAAGACCCTGTCGATTGAGTTCTCGCAGCAGCAGTTCGTAATCGAGTTCCGAGTCCTCGACGACGAGCAGCCGCAGCGGGCTTGGCTTCGTGCTGCCCGAGGCAGCCTGCTCGACGGAAATGGTCGGATGCACCGGCGCTTATCGCGAAATGCCGAAGGGGGCTGCGGCCGGAGAATCGGCTTTGAAGGGCCTTGAAGCAGCCTGCTCGTGGCGATGTTAGCACGCAGGCCCCATGGAAATGTCTCTATTGGCGAGCGATATGGGCGATGAACACGTGAGTGAACCCCTTGGTGCAGTACCGGTGAGATTGGCTGCAGACATGCAGGATGAACTGCTGACAGCGGGCACGGAACTCGATCGCCTCCAAGGGCTGCTCTCGGATGCAGTCGACCAACTCAATGCCCGCTTTACCCAGGCCCTGAGCGAACAGGCTCGGCTACCGGATTCGCCTCACAACGATGCGGTCTCGGAGCAGTTGCGCGGCGCACTGATCGCCCTTCAGTTCGAGGACATGGCCTCGCAGATTATTTCGCATTCACGGCGGCGCCTGGCGTCGGTCGCCGATTGTCTGGGCAACCTGGTGATGGGAGAACCTGAAACCGACTGCGACGTGCAGTGGGTGTCCAGGGCCTGTCCGGTTGCGCAGCGTGCGGTTGACGCCGGATCGGTCGAACTTTTCTAGGAAAACGGAGGAAAACAATGGCATCGATTCTCGCTGTGGACGATTCCGCCTCAATGCGACAGATGGTCTCGTTCGCACTGCGCAGCTCCGGACATCAGGTGATCGAGGCGGTCGATGGACAGGATGCGCTCGAGAAGATCGGCGGCCAGCCCATCGATCTGGTCGTGACTGACCAGAACATGCCGCGCATGGATGGATTGACGCTGGTGCGCGAATTGCGCGGTACCGATCAGTTTCGGCGAACGCCGATTCTGGTGCTGACCACTGAATCCAGTGACGAAATGAAGCAGGCAGGTCGCGCCGCAGGCGCAACCGGGTGGATGGTCAAGCCCTTCGATCCGGTTCGCCTGATCGAAGTGATCGGCAAGGTCCTGTCGAAGTGATCGGGATGTCCGGAGGATTGCGATGAGCGATACACAGATGGGGCAAGGCGGCGGCGGGGCATTCGACCTGTCGCAATTCCATGAGGTCTTCTTCGAGGAGGCCGGCGACAACCTGGCCAGCATGGAGCAGTTGCTGCTGGCTGCGGATGCAGCCACTGCAGACGATGAGTCGCTTAATGCGATTTTTCGGTGTGCGCATTCGATCAAGGGCGGTGCAGCCACATTCGGGTTTCAGGATGTCGCCGATCTGACCCATGTGATGGAGACCCTGCTCGACAAGTTGCGACGCCACGAGTTGTCGATCACCTCCGGGATGATCGACACCCTGCTCGAATCGGGTGATGTACTGCGTCAGCTGCTGGCCTTGAGACAGAACGGGTCAGGCCAGACGCTGGACTGCTCGGAGCTGGTCACCCGCATCCGCGCACTGGCTGAGGGCGAAGCCGCCGCAGCGCCGGTCATTGCGCCGATCGCGCCTGCCGTGCCCGAGCCGGCGGTGCGGGTTCCAGCAGAACCTGAATTGGCCCACGGTGAGCGCAGACTCGACCTGACGATCGGCCCGCTCGAGCATCCGGCGTTCGCCGATCACCTCGCAGAGCTGTTTGCAGAGATACCCGGCCTGGGCACGCTTTCGGCGACCGATGGCGGGCAAGTCGATGCCACGCAGGTGCGCCGGTTTCGGGTGATCACCTCGGCTTCAGACAGCGATCTGCTCGACCTGTTTTCATTTCACGTTTCCCGGGACAAGGTTGCGATCGTCGACATCAGCTCAGCGGCCACATCGGTGATGCCGGTGAGTGCGGCGGTGCCGGTAGCACTTGATGCGAAGTCCGATGACTTCGGCTTCTTCGATGACGAGCCCGAGACCCACGCGCAGCCTGGTGCGGCGCAAGTCGTCATCGAATCGGCTGCGCCTGCCGTGACCGCTTCGCCGTCTGTCAGCATCGATGCGGCGATGGCGGTGGCGCCGGTCACACCGACTGCAGCCTTGGCCAAAGCGCCTGCTGTGCCCGCAGGCGCAGCCAACCTCGAGACCTCCACCATTCGGGTCCCGATCGAGAAGGTCGATCAGCTGATCAACCTGGTCGGTGAGCTCGTCATCACGCAGGCCATGCTGGCGCAGACAGGTCGGGAACTCGACTCGGTGATCAACCAGCGCATGTCGACGGGCCTGACCGATCTGGAGCGCAACACCCGCCTGCTTCAGGAGGCGGTCATGGCGATTCGCATGATCCCGATGAGTGCGGTGTTCAACCGATTCCCGCGCATGCTGCGCGACCTCTCGGCCAAGCTCGGCAAGAAGCTCGAGTTGCACACCATCGGCGAGGACACCGAGCTGGATAAGGGGCTGATCGAGAAGATCACCGATCCGCTGACCCATCTGGTTCGAAATGCCGCCGACCACGGCATCGAGCTGCCGGCTGAGCGACTGGCCGCGGGCAAGCCCGAGATGGGCTCGGTGACCCTGGCTGCAGCCCATCAGGGTGGCTCGATCGTGATCGAGGTACGCGACGATGGCCGTGGTCTGAATCGAGGCAAGCTGCTGAAGAAGGCGGCCGAACGCGGACTTCCGGTGAGCGACTCGATGACCGACCAGGAGGTCTACGGACTGATTTTCGAGCCCGGGTTTTCGACTGCAATCGAGGTCACCGATGTCTCCGGCCGTGGTGTCGGCATGGACGTGGTCAAGCGAAACATCACCTCGTTGGGTGGCACGGTCGAGATCGACTCCACCGAAGGGCAGGGCATGCGGGTTTCGGTCCGACTGCCGCTGACGCTGGCGATCATGGACGGCATGTCGGTCGGCGTGGCCGAGGAAACCTACATCGTGCCGCTGGCATCGGTGGTCGAATCGATTCACCTCTCGGCCAGCGACGTGAAGTCGGTCGGCGGAACCGGCCGTGTCGTCGAGGTCCGAAATGAGTACCTGCCGCTGATGCAACTCGATGAGCTGTTCGATGTGCCGCGCGCCATCGAGAGCAGCGGCGGAATCATGATCGTGGTCGAGGCCGAGGGCGGACGGGTTGCACTGCTCGTGGACGAACTCATCGGCCAGCATCAGGTGGTGGTTAAAAACCTCGAGGCGAATTACCGAAAAGTGCCCGGCGTCTCCGGCGCCACCATCCTGGGTGATGGGCGAGTTGCCCTGATCCTCGATGTGTCCTGGCTGGTGCGCCGCGCACGCCACTGAAGCGAACCCCATTGCAGACCCGATCCAAACGCCATCTAACGGAGATCGACATGTCGACACGCGAACACACCCACCCGACTGATACCGCCCGTCCACGCGAGTACCTCACCTTCCGACTCGGCGAGGAGGAGTACGGCATCGACATCCTCAAGGTTCAGGAAATCCGCGGCTACGAGCAGCCCACCCGAATTGCCAACGCGCCCGCTTTTGTGAAGGGTGTGGTCAACCTGCGCGGCGTGATCGTGCCGATCGTTGACCTGCGGCTGAAATTCGGCCTGGGCAGTGCCGAGTACAACGACTTCACGGTGGTGATCATCCTGAACCTTGGTTCAAGGGTGGTCGGGATCGTGGTCGATTCGGTGTCGGATGTGATGGAGCTCTCGAGCAGTCAGATCCGCGACACACCGGACATCGATTCCGCGGTCGATGCCGGCTTCATCACCGGACTGGGCACCCTGAACGACCGCATGCTGATCCTGATCGCTATCGAAAAACTGATGGGCGCCTCCGAGATGGCGCTGGCTGATTCGGTCGCTTGAAGCCGCCCAGGGTCTGGCTGTGGATGCACTGTCTGCGGCCTGCATCGTACGAACAAGACGGAGAGTCGAGATGACGCGCAAACGAACGCAGGGCCTGGCCTGGATCGACAGCATGAGCTTTGGCCGCAAGATGCTGATGCTGGGGCTGATCGCCTTGTTGCCTGTGTCGATCACACTGGCATTGCTGCTGCAGGCCAACCGGGATGATGTGCGTGCGGCACATGATCAGCATGCCGGTCTGTCGGTGATCGAGACGCTGATGCCGGTGGTGCGCAGCCTGCAGGAGCATCGCGGCGCATCGCGGGCGATGCTGGCGGGTGATGCCTCGTTCAAGCCGCGGGTCGAGAAAGCGGCTGCTTCGGTGAATGAGAGCCTGGCCGCCGCGCAGGCGGTGATCGATTCGGTCGATGGCGAGATTGCGATCGGCGCGCACTGGAAGTCGATTGCCGAGCGCTGGCGCAGTCTGGCCGAGCGCAATGCGTCGATGCAGCCAGCAGTGAGTTTTCGCGAGCACAGCGCCGTCATCGATGACGCACTGAATTTCTTTCGCCATGTCTCCGTGCAATCCCAGCTCAATACCCGGGGTGACAGTGCTGAAATCGAATTGGCCAGTCAGCTGGTCGAGCGTCTGCCCAAGCTGATCGAGAGGGTGGCTCAAGCGCGCGGGTTCGGCGCAGGCCTTCTGGCTCGCGACCCCGACACGGTGACCCCGAGTGATCGCGCTGCTTTGATGAGTCTGTCGAGCATGGCCCGCAGCATGCTGCTCGAGCTTCGATCCTCGCTGGAGCAGGCTGCGGTCAGCGATCCAACTGTCAGCGATTCGGTCAAGAAAGTGCTCACGGGAATCGAACCGATCGCAGGCTTCATCGAGCTGGCTGACAAGCAGGTCGCACGCAGTGAGGGTGAGCGGCCGGCGACTGCCGCCTATTTCGAGGCTGGCACCAGTGCGCTCAAGCACGGCTTCGATGCGCACGCCGACTTGGCCACCGAAATGCGCCGTCATCTCAACGAACGCTCGGAACATGCGACCTTTACCGGCGTCTGGACCACGCTGCTTGTGCTCGCGAGCATGCTGACCTGCGCGCTCATGGCGTGGTGGGTCTATCGCCGCCTGCGCTGGGCCCTTGACTCAGCCGTGGCGTCGGCTCGATCGATTGCTGATGGACACCTCGATATCAGCGTGCCCAAGGGTGGCCGCGATGAGTTCGGCACCCTCCTGTCGAGCCTGGGCGACATGACTCAGTCGCTGCAGCGGGTGGTGGGCAGCGTGCGTCAGTCGGCCAGCGAGATCACCGTCGCGGTCGGTGAAGTCGCCACCGGCAACGTCGATCTGTCGCAGCGAACCGAACAGCAGGCCGCCAATCTGCAGCAAACCTCGGCCAGCATGGAGGAGCTCTCAGGCACGGTGGCCAATAATGCCGCCAACGCGCGGCAGGCCAACCAGCTCGCGATGGGCGCATCCGAGGTGGCGCGCCGCGGCGGCGAGGTGGTCGAGCAGGTGGTTGCCACCATGAACGAGATCAGCGACAGCTCGCGCAAGATTGCCGACATCATCGGTGTCATCGACGGGATCGCGTTTCAGACCAACATCCTTGCGCTGAATGCCGCCGTCGAGGCAGCGCGTGCGGGTGAGCAAGGCCGTGGATTCTCGGTCGTTGCGGCAGAGGTGAGGAGCCTTGCGCATCGAAGCGCCCAGGCGGCGCATGAGATCAAGGGCCTCATCACTGACAGTGTCTCCCGGGTTGAATCGGGCGGGCGTCTGGTCAAGGAAGCCGGCTCGACCATGAGCGAGATCGTGACCTCGGTCCGGCGAGTCACCGACATCATCGGTGAGATTTCTTCGGCGACCGCCGAGCAAAGCGGTGGCATCGCACAGGTCAGCTCGGCAGTCACTGAACTGGATCGCATGACTCAGCAAAATGCCGCACTGGTCGAGCAGGGTGCAGCCGCATCGGAGAGCCTTCGCGAGCAGGCCAGGAAGCTGATCGAGACGATCGATCAGTTCAGGGTGGGTGAGGCCACTGCGATGCGCCCTGCTGCGCCGGTCGCGGCTTCGCCAGCGCCTAAGCCCTTGGCTAAGCCACACGCCGTGGGTGCCGCCGTCGCGCCGTCTGTACCCGAAAGAGCAGCCACGCAAGTGCTTGCCCCGGCTGCGGTCCCTGCCCGCAAGCCGGTCGCGACCTCCACGAGCAAGCCCGTCACACCCGTGATTAAACCGGTCACTTCTGTGAGCAGACCGGCAGCCGTAACAAGCAAACCGGTCCCTGCCGTGAGCAAGCCTGTAGCCGCTCCCGCCCCGATCGTCGCCCCGGCTCCCCGGGCCACCGCGAAAGCGGCGGAAGACGACTGGGAAGAGTTCTGATCAAGGACCCATCATGCGCAACAACGGTGCAGTGACCGACCGCGAGCAAACCTACCCGGCCACATCGATGCTGGTGTCGATGACCGACCTCAAGGGCCGCATCACCTATGCCAATTCGGCCTTCGTTCAGGTCAGCGGGTTCACCCTGGAGGAGTTGCTGGGCAAAGCTCACAACCTCGTGCGACATCCGGACATGCCTGCGCAGGCCTTCGAGGATATGTGGCGGACCATCCAGTCCGGGCAGCCCTGGACCGCTCTGGTGAAGAACCGCTGCAAGAACGGCGATTTTTACTGGGTACGAGCCAATGTGACGCCGGTGATCGAACACGGTGCCGCGGTTGGATTCCTTTCGGTCAGAACCCTGCCGTCGCGCGATGAAGTGTCCGTCGCCGAGGCGCTTTATGCAGCGATTCGCGAGGGACGCGCCCGCAGGGGCTGTTTCGAAGCCGGTCGCTGGGTGATGAGCAACCCGGTCAGTACGCTGTGGCGCCGCCTTGACGCCTCGATGCAGGCGCGAAACCTGATGGGTGTTGGCGCCATGCTGCTGGTGTCGATCGCCACGATGTGGACCACGATGCCGCTTGGTGTGGCGCTGTGGAGTGCCACCGCGCTTCAATGTGCACTGGCCGGATGGTTGCTCGCATCTTTCAATCGGCGCATTGCCGCGCCCCTGCGTCGGGTGGCGGATGCGGCCAACCGGGTCGCGGCGGGTGCTCTGGATGCTCGTGCGCAAGTCGATCGTGCTGATGAGGTCGGCCGTGTGTCGCGTGCCCTGGATCAGCTCGCCGTGAATCTGATGGCGGTGGTGTCGGACGTGCGCCGCGAAGCGCAGAGCATTCGAAACACCACCGATGAAATCGCCAAGGGTGGGCTGGATCTGTCCAATCGGACCGAGCAGCAGGCCGCAAGCCTTGAGCAGACCGCCGCAGCCCTGCAGCAGGTCGGCGCGTCCACGCATGACAACTCAGCCCGTACCGTGGAGGCCAGTGGTATTGCCGCTCAGGCGTGCGAACAGGCATCGACCGGCGGTGAAGCAGTCGAGCGGGTGGTGAGCACCATGCGTGAGATCGAGGCCAGCAGCCGGCAGATTGCCGACATCATCGGCGTGATCGATGGCATCGCCTTTCAGACGAATATTCTTGCGCTCAATGCTGCCGTCGAAGCGGCGCGAGCCGGCGAGCAGGGCCGGGGCTTTTCAGTGGTGGCTGCAGAGGTCAGAAGTCTGGCGCAGCGCAGCGCCGAGGCAGCCCGTCAAATCAAGTCGCTGATCAGCGAGAGTGTCGGGCGCGTCGAATCCGGTGTGCAGATCGTGAACGATGCCGGCCAGACCATGCAGGGCATCGTTGATTCGGTTGGTCGCCTGAGCGCTTTGATTGCCGAGATCTCGGCTGCCACCGGGGCACAGGATGCAGAGATCGATCAGGTCAATTCCGCCGTTGGAAACCTGGACGGCATGACCCAGCAAAATGCTGCACTGGTCGAGCAAAGCGCAGCCGCAGCCGGCAGCCTCAAGGACCAGGCCGATCGGCTGGTCGATGCGGTCAATGCCTTCAAGCTTCCCGTGATCAACTGACCGGAGCCCAGTGATGAACGTCGCTGTCTTACCCGGTCAACAGGCAACGCTTTCCCAGGCCGAATTCGAGCGGGCTCGGCGAATCATCAAGGAGCGGGCCGGCATCAACCTGCAGCCCAGCAAGCAGAGCATGGTGCAGGGCCGACTGGCGCGAGTCCTGCGCGAGCACAACCTCCACAGCTACGCTGCCCTGCTGGATGCCGTCGAGCAGCCCCACTCGCCGCTGTGGCAGTCATTCGTCAATGCGCTCACCACCAACCTGACTGCGTTTTTTCGCGAGGCCTATCACTTTCCGATGCTCGCCGAGTTTCTGAAAGAGCAAAAAGGCCCGATCCGGATCTGGTGCGCAGCCGCCTCCACTGGCGAGGAGCCGTGGTCGATTGCGATCACCGCGCTCCAGACGCTGGGGCCGTCGGCGCAGGTGAAGATCTTTGCATCCGACATCGACACCGAGGTGCTTCGCACCGCACAGGCCGGCGTCTACCCGGTGGCCAGCGACAAAGGGCTCGATGAGGCGATGCGGCGACGCTGGTTCCTCAAGGGGTCGGGTGGCAATGCCGGATTGATGCGGGTCCGTCCTGAACTGGTTCGAATGGTTGAATTTGCGCAGGTCAATCTCGTGCACGATGCCCTGCGCTTTGCGCAGCCCTTCGATGTCGTGTTCTGCCGCAATGTGATGATCTATTTCGATGGGCCGACGCAGCGAACCGTGCTCGAGCGCATGCATCACACCATGAAGCCGGGTGGGCTGCTGTTTGCCGGACACTCCGAAAATTTTTCGGCTCACGGCGACCTGTTTGGCCTGCGCGGCAAGACGGTCTATGAGCGCTTGCCCGATCGGGGCGTGAGGGCGCCGTCATGACCGCGCCTGCGGTTGCGCCCAGGGCGCCGCTCTTAGGCGCACGGCCGGGGGTGGACCGGATCGCTGCGGTGCGCGCCAAAGCACCGCGTGAATACGAGGCCCGTCATTTCTATCAGGATGCAGCCTTCAAGCTCGAAGCGGTCAAGCTCTTGCCGGGTGAGTATTTCGTGCACGACGGTGATGATCTGCTGATCACCACGGTGCTCGGTTCATGCGTGGCGGCCTGTCTGATCGACAAGACGGCAGGCCTGGGTGGCATGAACCATTTCATGTTGCCCGATGGCGGCAGTGCCGGGCGATTCGGCGTCTACGCCATGGAGTTGCTCATCAATGAAATGATGAAGCGTGGTGCACGGCGCGAGCGCCTGCAGGCCAAGGTCTTCGGCGGGGGTCATGTCATGCGCAATTTCTCGTCGATCAACATCGGCGAGCGCAATGTCGCATTCATCGATCAGTTCCTCGCCTCCGAACGCATTCCGGTCGTCTCGCGCGATGTGCTCGATGTCTGTCCGCGCAAGGTCTGTTTGTTCCCGGGCAGCGGCCGGGCATTGGTCAAGAAGCTCGCACCGGCGCAATACGAAACGATCGCAAGCGAGGAGACCGCTTACCGCGGCCGCCTCGTCCAACAGCCGGCTGCCAGTGCTTCGGGCAGCGTGGAACTCTTCTGAGGATTCAGTCATGAATGCATCGACCACCGCCAGTGCGCCCAACCGGATTCGCGTCGTTGTGGTGGACGACTCGGCACTGGTGCGCAGCATCCTCAAGACGGTCATCGACAGTCAGTCCGACATGGTCTGTGTTGGGGCTGCAGTCGATCCCTATATGGCCCGCGAGATGATCCGCGAGCTCAACCCGGATGTGATCACCCTGGATGTCGAGATGCCGCGCATGGACGGCCTGGACTTTCTCGAGAAGATCATGCGACTGCGGCCGATGCCGGTGCTGATGGTGTCTACGCTTACCGAGCGCGGTGCTGAGACCACCTTGCGGGCGCTGGAATTGGGCGCGGTCGATTTCGTTGCCAAGCCCAGGCTGGGCTTGGCGCAGGGCCTGCAGGAGATGGCGGTCGAGATCACCGACAAGCTGCGCATCGCAGCCCGGGCTCGCATCGCCCGGCGCCCGGTGGCAACGCCGGCACCGGCCTCGAGTGCGCCGCGTGCTGCGGGCTCCGGGCCTTCAACAGGGGCGCAGCCGCTGGTTAAACCGGTGCCGGTGGTGTTTTCTCGAGTGAGCACCGAAAAGATCATTGCGATCGGATCATCGACCGGGGGCACCGAGGCGCTGCGCGAGGTGCTCAGCGGGCTGCCGGCCGATTGCCCGGCGGTGATGGTCACCCAGCACATGCCGCCCGGATTCACCAAGAGCTTCGCTGAACGGCTCAATTCGATCTGTCGGATGCATGTGAAGGAGGCCGAGCAAGGCGAGCGTGTGTTGCCCGGGCACGTCTATATCGCGCCGGGTGGACGGCACCTGCTGGTCAAGCGCAGCGGGGCCAACTACATGGTCGAGATCAGTGAGGCCGAGCCGGTCAATCGGCACAGGCCTTCGGTCGACGTGCTGTTTCGGTCGGTGGCAGAGCAGGTCGGACGCAATGCACTGGGTGTGATGCTCACTGGCATGGGCCGCGATGGCGCCGATGCCATGCGGGTGATGCGCGATTGCGGCGCTTACAACATCGCACAGGATGAAGCGAGCTGTGTGGTCTATGGCATGCCACGCGAGGCGGTGGCAGCCGGCGCGGTCAATGAGGTGCTGCCCCTTGCGAAAATCGGCCCACAGTTGCTTGCGCAACTGCGGGCCGAGGGGCCGGTGTTGTCGAGGGTTTGAGGCCTCAGGCTTGCTTCATGCGTATGCGCGCTTGCGTCTGCAATAAGTGAGTCGACCGGAGAGCGTGACCTTTCTCACGTCACTGGAGTTGACAAAAGAGATCTTGCTTGGCACGAGATGTTTTTTCAAGCTATTGATTTAATACAATAAAAGTATATTGGCTCGATCTATGCTTTAAGTCGAGCGACGCTAATTTCGGCGTTCCTCTGACTTTTATGATTGGAACTAACATGAATATGCAAGCACTGAGTAAGAGCGCCCTCGCTCTTGCATTCACCGCACTGACCTCCGCAGCGATCGCAGGCCCGACTCCTGTAGGTGACTTGAACGTTCCTACCATTCCCGCTGCCGATTTGGTTTCGTATTCACCCGGGAATGGTGATTTTTCTCAAGTTTATTTCTTTAATCTCCTGACAGCTGCTGGTT